>ODAI010522142.1_pt1 | contig 59533 bp, 61 predicted proteins | sample 1539321 | NCBI WGS metagenome assembly ODAI01 (sample SAMN02144231, study PRJEB22623) | gut metagenome | biome: sheep rumen | host: Ovis aries | place: New Zealand | reverse complement strand
GTTGGTACAGGCGGAATCTCCGTTCTCGCCCTGCTGGCACTGTATTTCTATTACATCGTTCAGAGCGTAGGCATCTATATCCGTAAGGATTTCAGAGATATGTCCTTTATGGATATCGCCGGTATAGGCGTTGCCCTCGGCGTTACAGGCTTTGTATTCACAGGTCTGGTCGATGACTCGACAGTATCCGTAATGCCGCTGTTCTACACAATGCTCGGCATGGGAATCGCAATTAATATCTGGCAGAAAAAGCATAGCGAAGTCGAGGCGTAGGCCGCACAACATAATACAAAAAACACAAAGGCTTGGATTTGCAGAATCCAAGCCTTTTTCATTCATTTTCAACTGTTTTCCCTTTCTTTAACAGCGCCGGTGCCGCCTTCGACCACACCTTCGTGCTTCAGCACCGATGCAATCGTTCCCAGGAAACACCTGCAGTCCATAGCAAAGGCCTTAAAGCCGCCCGATGCAAGGCACTGCGCATACTCTCCGTCGAGTGCCGCCTTGTCAGCGATTTCCAGCTCGTCACGGCCGTTAATCTGCGCCCAGCCGGTAAGCCCCGGTCTGATGTCATTAGCACCATACTTGTCGCGCTCGGCAATGAGGTCATCCTGATTCCACAGCGCCGGCCGCGGCCCGATGACCGCCATGTCGCCCTTCAGAATCGAGAAGAGCTGCGGCAGCTCGTCAAGCGAGGTCTTTCTCAAAACAGCCCCACTCTTTGTTATCCACCTTGCAGGGTCGTTTAACATGTGCGTCGGCAACTCCGCCGGCGTTTCCGTGTACATCGAGCGGAATTTAGGCATCATAAATGTCTTTTTGCGCAGACCTACGCGTTTTTGCATAAAAAACACAGGTCCTTTGCTGTCGCATTTCACAACGATTGCGATAATAATCATCGGAATTGCGAGCACGATAATGCCCCCAAGCGCTAGGATAAAGTCTATTAATCTTTTTAAGAATCTGTTGTACATATTTCGCCGTTTTTTCGCCTTATGGCCTGGGGGGCAGTGTTGACTCCTCAGACCGTAACTCTATCGATTTTTGTAAAGAGCGACCTCGCGGCGGAGGCCCTCGTTGAATGGCATCGGATTGTAGCCGAAGTCGCGGGTTGCCTCATCGTGCGGATAATTTCTCGGCTCCACCAGTCGCTGTACTTTCTCACGATAATCCGCTTTCCCAAGCGAGACAAGGTACACGCCCCACGCCCCGACGTACGCTATACCGAACGGTACGCTAAAGAATGTGGTTTTCTTTCCGAGGTACTCGCTAATCAGCTTCATTATGTCTATCAGATCAATTACAGTGCCGCCTGACAGAATGTATTCACGGTCTCCCATTTCAACATTTCCACTGAGAATCATGTTCAGTACCTGCAGGTATGCCCTGCCGAGATCCTGCTGGTGCACAGGCTGAAGTGCGAACCTGCCGCCGCTTACCATAGGAAAAAAACGTAGTTTGTCGGTCATCTTGATAAACTTAACCATGTTCTCATCGTCCAGGCTGCCGTAAATCATAGTTGGACGCAGAATCGTTAAATCTATCTTTTCGGTGACAAGATTATTATCATTGACGTTGTTGTTCGTCCGCTTTTCTATTTTATCGTCAAAATCGATAGAATCTGCAAGTTTCCTATTTTCCTCAGCTATCAGCCTGCGAATCTCCGCCTCTGTCCTGCGATAGCCCTCGCCCGCGGCCTTGTATTTCGAATAGATGCCGGTGGTGTGCACCAGCGCAAAGCGCTTCACACCGTTTGGCAGCGCCGCGCGCACGAGCCCCAGCGACGAACCGACACCCGCAATGTGAAACACCATATCCATCCCGCATGTCATCTCGTCAAGCGATGCCGGGTCGGCTAAATCGCCCTCGAAAATCTCGACATCCCTGCCCATTTCTATTAACTTTTCAAGCTTTGCGCGGTTAGACGTCTTGCGGACAAGCGCCCTGATGCTGACACCCTTAGGGAACGCCGCAATCAGCTCATCCAGAAAATACTGTCCGCTGTGCCCGGTTATACCGGTAATCAGAACTTTTTCCATTCCATTAATTCCGTTTCAAGTTTATCCATAAAGATTTCGCGGCGGAAGTGGGCTGCGTAGTATGAGGCAGAGTTTTGCGCCATTTCGCAGCGCTGCTCTTCGGACATGGAAGCGAAGGTCTGCACGGCTTCCGCGAGGGCTTTTGCCGAGCCCGCCGGCGCACAGATTCCGCATTCCGCATCTGCGATTACGCGCGGCGTTTCACCGTTTGCCGAAGCGATCACAGGCTTCCCTGCCGCCATATAGGACTGGATCTTGCCGGGCAGCGTATACGAAATAACCTCGTCATCATCAAGTGTAAGCAGCATAGCATCCGCCAGCCCGTAGAATTTCGGCATCTCCTCCACAGGATGCCGCCCGTGGAAAGTTACGGACTCTGCACCGAGCTCTAACGCCAGCTTGCGGCAAGCTTCCAGCTCGGACCCGTCACCAACAATGTGCCAATGTACGCGCGCGTCTTTCAGAATTGCTGCTGCACGAATTATCAAATCTACTCTCTGGGCTGCTCCGATGTTTCCGGCGAAAACCAGATTTATGCTGTTGCAGCTACAGCCGTTACTATTGCCATCGCCATTTACACCATCCCCCGTTCTGTCATGCTCGCCCGCTTTTTTCCCGTCCTTTTCATTGGACGTTTCGCTGAACAGCTCTTCCGCGTACTGCGGCAGGTACCCGAGTTTCTCCGGTGCGATGCCGAACTCTTCCGTCAGATATTTTTCAAAGCCGCGTGAGGTCATGAGAATGCGGTCGCATGCGCGATAAATCCTTCCCGAAATGCGGTGGAACAGGCGGTATACCGCCGAGCCCTTGCGAATGCCTCCGGCGCATAAGCTCTCCGGCCAGAGGTCGAGGCAGTACATTGCAAGTGGCACATTGTGCCCCTTCGCGTACTTCACCCCCGCGGAAGCCATCATCACCGGGGACAGCTGGTTCACCAGAACCACGTCAAAATCGCCACCGCTTGCCGGCCCAAAACCGGGTCTTGCGGCTGCACACTTTGACGAAATTGCGAAGCTGTAATAGTTCAAGAAGCGCCAGATGGCACCACGCCGCCTGCCGATAGTGAAGCAGCGGCGGACTTCCACGCCTTGCACAGTCTCGCGACGGTGCTCGCCGTGTCGGTAGCCTTCGTAAATCCTACCCATCGGGTAGTTCGGCACTCCCGTCAGCACGGTCACTTCGTGGCCGCGGCGCACCATCTCTTCGCATATATCAGATATGCGGAACGGTTCCGGTTTGTAGTATTGGCAGATTACTAGGATTTTCATGGGGTTTAAAGGTTATCTCAGAGAAGGAAACTTTCCAAATGTCGTTAAAAACTTGAGTTTTGGAAAAAATCCCTTTCGCACTAAACAAAAAGCTCCTCGCCTGTCACGATTGACTGAAGGTTTCCGGTGTAAGGGTTTTCCACGGCATCGTATGTTGTTATCAATGTTGCGTGGATGGCAAACTTCGTTCCCGTCACCTTTTGGAAGTCCTCAATTTTTCTGCGCATTGCTTTATCAAACGCTGAATCCGGGGTAAAATCCGTCTCGGAATATTTCATTTCGCAAATATTTATCACTTGATCTTTGCGCGATATAACTAAGTCGATTTGTGACCCCTGAACTCCTTTTTCGGAATTGGCTTCGCACCGCCAAGTGCTGACTTCTGTTTGTACACCTGCGATGCCGAGTGCCGACTTTATCTGCATCGTATGCTCCAGACACACTCTTTCAAAGGCTACACCGCTCCAGGCTCTCACCTCAGGAGAGTTGGCGCGCTCCGTCCAGTACTTTTCAACATGTGCATTGTTTTTTACAAATCTCTGATAGAACAACGTATAGTTGTCTATAAGCTGATAAAGAGCGTTCTTTGTTTTGTATCCAAAAGGAACATATTTCCGTATAAAGCCACAGTTTTCAAGCTCTTCGAGTTTTCGCGTCAAGCTGCCGGAACTGGCCAGGCGCGTCTTTTTACATATGTCATCTCTGCTGATGCCCATATTTACTGAGCTCAGAGCCTCGATTATTTTTATATATTCTTCCGGCTTGTTAAACAGCGCTCGGTATAAATTGTTATATTCGCTCCTAAGCGGCGCGCCCTCTTCAAAGAAAAGGCTATCGATATTTTGAGGCAGGCTTTTGCCTTTTTTAAGCAAGCTCCAATAATACGGAACTCCGCCAAGTATCATGTAGCATTGCAATATCTGGTGTCTGCTAAATAGAATTCTTCTCTCTTTTAGGTACTCTTCGCACTCTCTCAGAGTGAAAGGCTTTAGGTGAATCTGCCCGGTCAGCCTGTTGTGTAGGCCGCCTTTGGAATTAACGATATTATCCATCATCCAATATGTTGCCGATGCGCATACAATGAGGACCACATCTTTTTCCTTACGGGATGTCACCCAACCGTTCCAAAAGCTTTCAAGCGCCGAGATAAGTCCGCTACTTTTGGTGTCCATCCAAGAAAGCTCGTCTATAAAAATCACTTTCTTTTTTTCTTTAGATTTTTCAATAATCGACTTTAGACCGGTAAAAGCCTCCGCCCAAGAAGTCGGCTTTTTTTCTGCAAAATAGCCCGCCGCTTCCAATGACTCTGTAAATTTATCAAGCTGCGCACTTTTGCGGTCCTTTGCCTTTATGTCATCGTTGCTTAAACCCGTATGCTGAAAGGTAAACTTGTAGTCAAAGCTTTCTCTGACCAGATAAGTCTTGCCGACTCTGCGCCGTCCAAACACGGCAACAAATTGGGACTCTCCTTCATTTACGAGCGATTGTAGGTATTTTTTCTCTTCAACTCTGCCTATCATATCGGTAGCATTCTTTCCAAATCTAATAAAAAATTCGAGTTTTGGAAAGTTTCCTCCTCGAATTTATTTTATACGTGGCCGCATTTAAAGTCAAGATTCTTTCCAAATGTCGTTAAAAATTTGAGTTTTGGAAGGAATCCCCCTCTCTTATTTTGCGAAGCAGTCGCTTTTCTAATCCGCTCCTTTACTGCGTTTAAGCTTGGTTTCGACCAAAAATGCAATCGGATGTCATTTTGGTCGGCACGTGAGTCTGCAAGATTTCGCTCCACCTTGGTACTACCGGGTTCTGCGGCGCAATACTGAAGTCAGGATGCTGAGCTCCTCAATTTTGAATACCTTCAGCAGCGACGGATAAATTCCAACGGCAATGATTACCGCAAGGCCGAGGTATACCATTCTCGGCATCCAGACTGCCGCGACAAGACCGCGATAGCACAGGTACGACACTCCGACAGAGACGGCCGAAGCAAGTGCGATTTTCACCATTTTGCTCCAGCTAGGCACTACATCGATGCCATGAAAATGCCGCAAGCCTACATAAAGAAGCACCGAATTCACCGCAGCCGCACAGCTTGTTGCAAGCGCGAGGCCACAATGCTGCATGCTGCCGACCAGCATCAGATTAACAGCGATGTTCGTCACCACGCCGACCAAAGCAAAGTACATCGGCCTGCGAGTATCCTTTATCGAATACGCCACGCTGGTCAGGAATGTGTTCAGTGCCATAAATGTCATGCCCACCGAATAGAACCTGTAAGCGCCGGTTGTAAGCTCCGTCGCCGCTACATCAAATGCACCTCTTTCAAAGACTATCTGCACTATCTCGCCACTGTAAACGATTGCGCCCATAGCAAACGGCAATGCTATCAAAACAGAAAGGCTTACACCTGTCTGCGACATGGCGATTACGCTGTCGCGCCTGTCTGAAGCGCTCGCTTGGGCGATTTTCGGATATATTATCGTGTTCAAAACGGAGGTCGACAATGTCATAATCATACCATTCAGTAGGTTTCCGTAGTTTAGTGCGGAAACGCTGCCCTCAATCAATCCCGAAGCGAGATATTTGTCGACAAACATGTTTATCTGATAGCCGCAATGCCCGATGAAAACAGGAATTGCAAGCGGTATAATCTGCTTGAAAACCTTGCCGTAGCTGCCTCTGTGCAGCGAATAGCGATATCCCTTCTTCCGCGCCATAACGTACATTAATATGAGGCGCACGATATATGCAATTAAAAGGCCGAAAGCGAGGAAATAACAGTCTGTATATGCGCTGACTATAATTGTTACAATCAGAATAGCACTCTGCGAATAACCTATTATGACCTGCGGAATGAAGGTTCCTTTGTATTGAAGGTATGCCTCTAAAATGCCTGCGGTCGCCGAAAATACGGTATACATGAATGTAATTTTCAGATATCGCGATGTGAGGATCGCCGTTTCTTCCTCAAAGCCCGGTGCCATTAATGCAGTCAATTTATCAGAGAAAAAAAGGCCTACCAAAGCCGACAATGCGGATATGACAAGAAGAATGTTGATTACACGGCTGGTAAACGCATTGCCCTCTTCCTGTGAGCCCTTTTCCATATAATCTGACAAAAGCGGAATATATGCCGTAGCCACAGCACCGAATATGCCCAAAAACAGCATACTAGGAATGGACTGTGCCATGACATAGGCGTCAGTTATATAGCTGGTACCAAAAAACGCAGCCATAACCATTTCGCGCACAAAGCCTATGCATTTTGAGCACAGCAACAAAACGGCCATCAGAATAGCCGTCTTTGCTGCGGTTTGTACTGCCTTACTGGGCATATTGTTTTCGGTTTGCAGATTTTCCACTTTCGTATTTACTCTTTGCCTTTAGTATTTTCGCCACACCATTCTGTCAACGATTCCGGTATAGCTCTGAATTATTTTAACCACCTTTGTGGATACATTCTCTTCGATATAATCAGGCACAGGGATACCATAATCCCCCGCCTCGTTCATTTTTACCGCAGTCTCTACTGCCTGGAGAAGCTGCTTTTCGTCGATTCCCGCAAGAACAAAGCATGCCTTGTCGAGCGCTTCAGGGCGCTCAGTTGAAGTCCTGATGCACACAGCAGGAAACGCCTTTCCGATGCTCGTGAAGAAAGAACTTTCTTCAGGCAGAGTGCCGCTGTCAGACACAACCGCAAACGCATTCATCTGAAGGCAGTTGTAGTCATGGAAGCCGAGAGGCTCGTGCTGAATCACGCGCTTGTCGAGCGTAAAGCCACTCTCCGTCAGGCGCTTCTTTGAACGCGGATGGCAGGAATAAAGAATCGGCATGTCGTACTTTTCCGCAAGCTTGTTGATTGCGGTAAAGAGCGACATAAAATTCTTTTCTGTATCTATATTCTCTTCGCGATGAGCGGAGAGAAGGATATACTTTTTCATTGTAAGCCCGAGTTTTGAAAGAACATCAGACTTTTCTATTGCCGCAAGGTTTTCGTGCAGCACCTCCGCCATCGGTGAACCTGTCACAAAGGTGCGCTCCTTTGGAAGTCCGCATTCTGCGAGGTACCTTCTCGCATGCTCCGAGTAAGCCATGTTCACATCGGATATGATGTCTACTATGCGGCGGTTTGTCTCCTCCGGCAGGCATTCATCCTTGCAGCGGTTGCCCGCTTCCATGTGGAATACAGGAATGTGCAGGCGCTTTGCAGGGATTGCCGAAAGGCAGGAGTTAGTATCGCCGAGCACGAGCAATGCGTCCGGCTTTATCTCTGCCATCAGCTTGTAGGATTTATCTATGATGTTTCCAATCGTCGTTCCGAGGTCATCGCCCACAGCGTCCATATAAACCTCCGGGTCTGCGAGCTGCAGGTCCTTAAAGAACACTCCGTTCAGATTGTAGTCGTAGTTTTGACCCGTATGTGCCAAAATACAGTCGAAATATTCGCGGCATTTTTTGATGCACGCGGAGAGCCTGATTATCTCCGGGCGAGTGCCCACGATAATCAGAAGCTTTATGCGACCGTCGTTTTTAAACTGTACCTTGCCTAAATCTTTTCCCATTTTAATCACCATATTATGTGGATTGAATTAAGTTATATAAGCGCTGCAAATACTATTTCATCGTCTATTTGCTATTAACAATTTTCGTCGAAATTTTATACTTCCTCACTATACGTATCCGGCCTTTCCGGGTCGAAGATTTCATTCGCCCACATGAAAGTGACCAAATTTTCGCTGTCGCTGAGATTAATGATATTATGCGTATAGCCCGGAATCATGTCGACAACCTGAATGTGTTTCCCGCTCACGCGATACTCCACTACCGGGTACGGGCAGCCCTCTTCATCAGCTCCGATTCTGCGAAGCTGAATGAGCCCTTCGCCACTTACCACTACAAACTTTTCGTGCTTGCTCTGGTGCCAGTGATTGCCCTTTGTGATTCCCGGCTTTGTTATATTAACACTGAACTGCCCTGCAGCTTTCGTCTTTATTATCTCTGTAAAGCTACCCCTATCATCCTCATTCATTCGTAAATCGTAAATAAACGATGAAGCAGGCAGATAGCTGAGCCAAGCCGAATACAGCTTGCTTTCGAGAGGGTTTGATGAATCCGGCACATCGAGGCTTTCACGAAGCTTCGGAAACGATTTTATCGTCTCCGCCAGATATCCGAGCGTCGTCTCGTAATGCACAGGTGCATAGCAATATTTGCCGCCGGCACTTTCTACCGGCTTTGCCCCGTCAAAGTCGCAGCGGTGCGGCTGTCCTGCCAGTGCACAGAGCATTTCGTCCACCAAATCGTCAATGTAGAGAACATCCATCTCTACCGCAGGGTCACTTACCTGAATCGGTAAACCGTTTGCGATGTTGTGGCAAAATGTTGCTATTGCAGAATTGTAGTTTGGTCTGCACCACTTGCCAAAGAGGTTCGGAAAGCGGTAGACGTAAACCGCAGCCCCTGTCTCGCGCGCATATTCAAAGAACAGTTCCTCGCCCGCGAGCTTGCTCTTTCCGTACTCGGTTCCCTCAAAGCGGCCGCAAAGCGTTGCCTGTACCGAGCTTGACAGCATCACAGGACATTTGTTGCCACAAGCCTTTAGAGTATCTAGGAGCGTCTGCGAAAAGCCAAAGTTTCCCTCCATATATTCGGAAGATTCCTTTGGCCTGTTCACTCCCGCAAGGTTGAACACAAAATCCGCATCTTTGCAGTACTCCTCAAGCTCTGCCGCTTTCGAATCAACATCGTAGGCATAAATCTCGCCAATGTTAACCTCGGGATGCGTCCTGTCCTTTCCTTCTTTTATATTTTTCAGCGCTTCGGTGAGGTTCTTTCCAACGAACCCCTTCGCGCCGGTAATCAGTACATTCATTACTTCTTTTCCCAATCTTTCAGTGCTACCTGTACATAGTCCGTGCCGAGCAGCTTTTCAACTGTGCCCTTCACATCCAGCCTCTTTGTGTTGTGGCTGGTGTAAGCCTCGTCCGCCTGAGTGTGAACCTCACCTTCCACGAAGAACTTGTCGTAGTTGAGGCTGCGGCCGTCGGCAGCTACCCTGAAGTAGTCGCCTAAATCTTCCGCGCGAAGTCTCTCTTCGCGTGTAAGCAGTGTCTCGTAGAGCTTTTCGCCGTGGCGGGTGCCGATGACCTTTGTGCCGGTATCGCCGAAGAGCTGCTGTACCGCCTGCGCGAGCACGCCGATTGTGCTGGCATCGGACTTTTGAACAAAGAGGTCGCCCGGGCGGCCATGCTCGAACGCGAACATCACGAGGTCAAGCGCTTCGTCAAGATTCATCATGAAGCGCGTCATGTCGGTGTCGGTGATTGTGATCGGGTTGCCGGCCTTTATCTGATCTATGAACAGCGGAATGACAGAACCGCGGCTGCACATTACGTTTCCGTAGCGTGTGCAGCAAATGACGGTCTTTTCACCTGCTACTCTTGCGCTCGCCATCGCCACCTTTTCCATCATGGCCTTTGAAATGCCCATAGCATTTATCGGATAAGCTGCCTTGTCGGTCGAAAGGCAGACAACCTTTTTTACGCCTGCATCGATTGCGGCATGGATGACATTATCGGTGCCTTCGACATTAGTGCGGACAGCTTCCATAGGGAAGAACTCGCACGAAGGCACTTGCTTGAGCGCTGCGGCGTGAAAGACGTAATCTACGCCCTGCACGGCGTCGCACACGGAGTCTTTGTTACGTACGTCGCCAATGTAGAATTTCACCTTGCCTGCGTGCTCCGGAAAGCGCACCTGCAGGTCATGGCGCATGTCATCCTGCTTCTTTTCATCGCGCGAAAAGATTCGGATTTCAGCGATGTCGCCTGTTAAAAAGTGCTTCAGGACGGTGGAGCCGAAGGATCCTGTTCCGCCTGTTATCATTAATGTTTTGTTTTTGAAATCTGTCATTTTTGCCTCTCGTATTATTTGTTAAGGATAAATGAGGGTGAAAAATTAAAGTGTACTTTAGATCATCCCCATTGTTTTCAGCCGCCTACATCTTTTTTGCTAAGATTCTAAACCCCAGCCATCCCGGAGCATAAAGAATTTTTGCCAAAGTACCGCTATGTAATGCTCCTTTTTTTGTTGCATTATATGCAATGTGGCACAATGTGCTGCAAGTTTTATACGAAAAAGGTAAGCTTTCGTACTCGCCTCGTTTTATTGCTTTGTACGCTTGCTCACGGGCCTCTAGCTGCGCAAATACCGACTTTGATGCATTATTACCATGGATTCTGACTTTGACCAGCGGTTTTTCCACTAGGCACAGCTCGTACTGCCTTGCAAGCTTTACCCAAAGGTAATTGTCTTCGCCGTATCTGTATTTTTCGTTAAAACGTAGTCCCCTGTCCTGCTTCAGAATGCTGCTTTCAATAACGACGCATGGTGTTGCAATTGGGTTTCGCGCAAGAACCTTTGGATATACCTTCCCTTGAAACCAGCTCAGGTCTATATTTGAGGCTTTTACATCTCCAAATGTCACATAACTCATATGCGACCATTTAGCACCTGCACGTTTCATAGCCTCTATCTGTGTTTCCAGTTTTTCAGGCGTCCAGATATCATCTGCATCCAAAAAGGCTATGTATTCTCCCGTTGCCTCTTCAATCCCGCGATTTCTCGCAGCGGCAGCTCCTTTATTCTCCTGCTCGATATACGTTATTTTGTCTCCGTAACATTCCGTCAAATCCGATATATCTTCTACCGATCCATCGTTAATCAGAATAACTTCAAGGTTATCGTAGACTTGCGCAAACACGCTTTCCAGTGCCTCTTCAAGCCATTCCTTGTGTGAGTAAAAAGGGATTATTACACTTACTTTTTGTTTCATTTGAGATACCTTTTATAATTAGCTTCACACACATTATATCTCGGTAAGAAGAACTTCATAGCATCTGTGCTCTGTGGCAATGGTGCCTGTAATGTCGAAAAAGCATATTTATATCCTGACTGCGTTACAATCTTGATGTCGCGTTTTGAACATGCATAAACAGAGCCATAAGGATATGCGAATAAGTCTACTGCCTTGCCGATTAAGTCTTCCAACGCTGCTTTGCTCTCTACAATTTGCTTTCTCGCTTCTTCTTCACTGCAGAACCTAAGCATTTTATGAGAACACGTATGGCATCCAATCTCGCATAATGGGTTATTTGACAACTCTATCAATTGCTCTTTTGACAAATATCTTTCTTTACCAACGAAATCTGATACCACAAACACAACAAATGTGCAACCTAACCGCTCAATTACCGGATATACCTTTGTATAGACATCTTCATACCCATCATCAAAAGTTAATTGAGGCACAAAGAATGATCCTTTTTCTGCAAGAAGAGAGTTGTTCATCAAATCCTCGGTCAGCTTGATAAAGCTCTTTTCCGTTATTGCACAATTAGAATCATTCCATAGCGTAGTATCATCGTTAACCTCATGAAACATGAAAACAGATTGTCCGGAACTATTTCCCTTTATTTTTTTTTCAATAATTTTTTGTTTTATGGAATAAAAATATCTCATAATACTACACTCCGGCCTTTTTAGCTTAATACATCAAAGGTTATTTCTATCCACCACTTCCAAGGGTCACTCTTCAGTCCAAGCTATTACGCACTATATGCCGAAGTAGACGTATATACTTTATTGTTTTTCCAATCTTTTACTTCATGAAAGAGCCCGCTATCAATAATTACATCATGACAGACAGGATTGCCATAAACTATTGTAATTTTTCTTCTTTTGCGTTCTAAGCTCTCTCTAATTCGCTCCATTACTTCTTTCACAACCATCTCCGGAAATGGATTGCACATATAAATGTAGGTGACTTCTTCTGGAATTTGATATTGCCCCGCGTCCCCCTGGATTACTTCACATCTGCTTAGGCCCAGTCTTCTGAAATTATTCTTTGCCACTTTAACTAGTTCTTCTGACCATTCAACCCCCAAAATTTTCCCAAACGGATATTTTGCAACATACCACATTGCCTTACCCTTTCCACATCCTAGGTCTAGAAAAACATCTCTATCCGTTATACCAAACCTGTCAAACAATCTTTTCATTCTAGGCACACTAGCCTGATACCTATTGCCTCTTTCCGGTGCAATCCCTATTTGGTCAAGGTTGACTTGTGTTGTAAAATCAACACCTTGTATTTTTTCTTTTATTATCCAATACTTATACCTAAGCGTTCTCAACGGTGTTTTTAATCGCTCTTTTGTTTCAAGTCTCATGATTTAACCTCCTAAACTTACAATCCTTCGACGTTGTTGCCTCTTTCGCATCGCAAGATTCATATAAGCGGCTTGCTAACTTTTTGTAATCTATAAGTTTTCCGGCTATCATATATGCAGCCTCAGACATTTCATCGAGCATGCCAGGATTATTATAAACCGAAAGCAATATATCTATTAATTCCAAATCATCTTTTATTAGATACCCGTTCCCGTTAATAAAACGCCTATAAGCTTTTTCACCTCTAACGACAACTGGCGTGCCACAAGCAATCGCTGCTTGCGCAGTCTGTGATGCCGATCCCGGCTGCAGATATATGTCGCAAGCGGCCAGCGCATCGCGCATTTCCTCCTGGCTTAAGAATCCCAGGTATGTCACGCAAGGCATCGTGGCTATTCGGCGCTCAGCCTCTTCTTTGATATCATCGTAAAACGAGCCCCCCAAAAAAAGTCTCATTTTAAGCTTGTCACTTAGGCTTGCGACAATGTCCAATAACTCAACGGTGTGCTTATGTACGTCCATTTTCCCCGAGTGGAAAAGCACTAATTCGCCTTGCTTTATACCCTTTTCAGTGCGCCATTTTTCCCTACGCGTCAGTTTTTCTTCTTTTGGCATAATCTTTCCGGGCAAAGGATTAAACTCTAGCAAAGCTTCCGGAATTTCATACATTTCACTAAGAAAATCATGCGCTTCATCTGTTACGTAAAAAATCTTATCCCAATAAGGAAGGCTTCGCTTTACCCATCTTTTGTATATGGTTTTGTGCAAAATATGCTTTGAAAGGAAGTTCTTCGCACTATTGTCATATGTCGCGCTTGAATCACCGAAAACACGGCATTTAGGCAAAGCCTTTTTTATATATTCTAGTTCGCAAATACCCTGCTGGTAAATATTTTGGAATAATATTATATCAGGGGATATTGAACAAATAATCTTTGAAAAATCTTTAACCTTACGCAGCTTCCTACTGGCTAAAGAGTCCTTTCTGCCTGAAAGCTCAACTCTTATTTCTCTTATCCCTTTTCCGGTTATTTTATCACAAGGTGGCACATTCACAAGCTTACCGTTTTTCCACATAGTTGTATCGGCAAGGATAACGACCTCATTTCCATCCTCTAAAAAAGCGTCGGTAAAATAGTTTTCCTTGTAATACATCTCTTCTGAATAGGGGTTTCCTATGCATACTTGTAATATCTTCATGATTTAATTATTATTTCTCCGTCCTACCAAGAATGAGCCTTTTGCCTATAACCGCTATCTTCCCTATAAAGCTGTTCGCTGCAAGGGCATTCCAGACTCTGCGCGGCTCTCCGCCGAATCCCGCCTTAAATACATCAATGCCATTATATTTTTCAATAACGGAGGTGGACACATTGCCCCAGTCATACGTTTTACAGCCTAGCGATTTCAAATATATCATATCTTGCCAATGCAGCATTTTATTCAGTCGCCCTGCCAATGCCCTGTCCTTTGCATCTCTAAAATCAGAAGCTGAATAACAGAGCACCACATTTTCCGAATCCATGACATATAAATGGAAAACAACCGCATCTGACTGCACACCTTTTGTTAAAAGCAAGCAGTCATTAGATATGTAGTTCCAAACCTTTTTCAGATCTAAGTCGCGTTTCAGTTTCACATTATCCATGGCTTCGCAAAAACGCATGTATACTTCGACAAACTCATCAAGAATTGTATTGTCCTCTAAAATATCGCACGCTTTGTAAAAGTAAACTTCTGCGCCTTCACGTTCTGCGCGCCGTATCTCGTTTCTGTAGTTTTTGTTCATCAAGGATAAAAGAGTATCTTCATCCTGAGTCAAGTCACTAATAAGGGTGTCGGCATAGTCTCCGCTTTTTAGCTCTGCTATCTGCTTAACATCCTCTTCGCCCAGGCGCAAATAACGTACGAGCTGCGCTTTAGAGCGTGGGTTTAGTGCATTACCATCCCACCACCATACACGCTCGACTGACAAACCATATTGTGTGCTGGTCATCCTAATCATATTTGTCTCCTAAAAGCCAATTGCTCCGTGGTTATTTAGCATCAGCCTTTACTTTCTCCATATGTTTGTCGTGATCGATGGCAAAATTACCGGATACGACTGATTTTGCCGGCACATCCTGCGTGACAACACTTCCAATCAGAACCTTTGCCTCTTCACCAATTTGAATTCTGTTAGAGATTATGCTTCCCGGTCCCACAAATGCACGCTTTCCCAAAGACACGCGTCCGGAAATGACACAGCGCGCACAAATCTCTACAAAATCTTGCAATTTCGCGCCATGATCTATATGCGTTTGTGCACCAACTCTGCACCACTCACTGATTAATGTTTTATCCCATGGATACACGGCTTTATGAATCGTTGTGTTTTCCCATATCTCTACGTTACTGCCAATCTCAACGGAGCCACAATGTACAACATCGAGAACGCAATCCGAATATCCTTTAAACTCAAATCCCGCTCCGCCAATTTTAACACCGGCATGTATATGTGTGTTATTACCAATAACGCATGGTGCCTCTATCCTTGCAAAATCGTCTATTACCACATTGTCACCAATAACAACACCAACCCCATCTATTATTGAGGTCGCACTGATTTTGCAACCGCTGCCTATTACTGTTTGGGCCCTCGGTGTTATATAGTCTTTGGTTTTTGCCAGGCTGTTGTGTAATTCGAAGTATGCCTTCCTAGGACTTTCAGCTGTGACCATGCCGATTATATGTGGTGCCAGCTCTACTTTTTCAAGAAGGGCTTTACTTATAATTAAGCCACAAATTTCGTTGTTACCATTTATTTCATCGAGATAACGCCCATCATCCAAAAAGGACAGAAAGCTTTTGCCAACTTTTGAATTGCTCAATCCCAGAGCAAAAAACTCACAATCTTTTATGATGGTTTCTTTTGAAAAGTAATTATGTAGTTGCATACTTTCTCTCTTTTTCTATACGTAATTATCAAATCGTGAAATGCCGATTCTTAAAGGATCTCGACATTTTCTCCTTTTTGAAGGTTCTTCGTAACATTTTTACAATCGAATACAGGAATTCCGCAATCAATGACCATTCGGTAATCCACATTCGTGTGCGCCGTAGTAACCATTACTATGTCAAAGCCCTCTATCACATCTTTGCTGATGCTCTTTAGTCCTTCATACCATTTGCCCTGATATTTGTATTTTTCAATAAAAGGATCATAGAACGACACCTCTGCCCCGGTTTTCTTTAACACTTCAATTACACGAATTGCCGGACTTTCACGGTAATCATCAATATCCTGCTTGTATGCCACCCCGAGAACGAGCACCTTTGAACCATTCAACGGTTTCTTGTATCTGTTGAGTATCTTTCCGGCTCTTTCTACGGTATATTCCGGCATGCGATCGTTAATCATCATAGATGATTCAATCATTGATGTGTGGAACCCATATTCCCTCGCCTTCCAGCTGAGGTAGTAGGGGTCCAGTGGAATACAGTGTCCCCCAAGTCCCGGGCCCGGATAAAACGGCTGAAAGCCATATGGCTTTGTCTTTGCAGCATCAATTACTTCCCAAATGCTGATGCCCATGCGATTGCAAAGAATCGCCATTTCATTTATCAGACCAATGTTTATATTTCTGTAGGTGTTTTCGAGAATCTTTTCCATTTCCGCTACGGCAGGAGAAGAAACTTTATGTATTTCTCCTTCAAGCACCGACTCGTACACCATAGCAATGACCTCGGTTGCGTCAGTGCCTATCGCTCCCACAACCTTTGGTGTGTTCTTTGTTTTGTAAGTCTTGTTACCCGGATCGACTCTTTCGGGCGAAAACCCGAGATAGAAATCTTCCCCGCATGCAAGCCCAGAACCCTCTTCAAGTATAGGCTTCAGAAGTTCCTCTGTTGTGCCCGGAAATGTCGTCGACTCCAAAACCACAACCGTGCCCCTCTTCAGGTATTTTGCGATTTCCTTTGCTGAGTTCTCTACATAGCTGATGTCCGGCTCCTGATGCTCATTGAGCGGCGTCGGAACGCATATTGCCACAAAGTCAACATCACGAATAAAGCTGAACTCAGTAGTCGCTTTTAACTTCTTGCTGTCCACAAGCTCCTTTAGCTCCGCATCGATTACATCACCAATGTAATTCTTTCCTGCGTTCACCATGTCGACCTTTTCAGCCTGCACGTCGAAGCCTATAGTATCAAATCCTGCAATCGCCTTGTCAACGGCAAGCGGAAGCCCGACATAGCCAAGACCGACAACTCCGACTTTCAGCGTTTTATTATCTATTTTCTTTATGAGTTCTTCTTTTATAGACATTCTAAAGAGTCTCCTTTGTACACATTACAATTGCTTTTTTTGCTTGTACAATTTTCTTAGCAACAATCCAATTTTTTTAGGAAATACACTTATCAACAGTAACACCCAATATGGACTTCTGTTGTATAATTTGATATATTGATAGTTTTCTTTAAGATCTTTGCAAGTGAAAGCCCCTTGTGAATGAGCTGAAAGCAACACTTTGTTATTAAGCATACCGCTTATTTCAGTTCTTTTCCTGAAATGCTTCAGCTTTTCTTCATAAGTAAATCCCGGAAGCCTGAAAACCAGCTCGCTCCAGCCCCTAGCGTATATCTCCATAATATGCGAAATGTACGCTACAAATCCCGGGCGAAGCATTTCAACATAATCATTTTTTAAGTAACACAACCTCATGCCATGAAGACCTGCATAATCCAAGATAGCACCAAGGTGTGCAAACCCCGTTCCATGATATCTTTCAAATTCGCTTTTCTCAATCATATTACGGGAAAAGATATCTGCGCTTATCCAAGAGAGCCCTCCTGTCGCAAACTTATATAGTATGATTTCCTTGTCTTCATATATTCCTTCTTTTATGTCTCCAACTACCTTAGGGTCGCCCAGAAACAAAAGGTCAGGTTTTTCTTTCTGAAGCTTTTCTAGTATCGGATATACGTCTTTTCTGATAGTGTCATCATCGCCAAGAAGCCACGCGTATTCTGTTTGGGCAAGCTTTAATACCTTGTCAAAATTCCTATCCATGCCTATGTTTTCTTCGTTACATGAATAAACAATATAAGGATACTTTCCTCTAGCCTTAAGTACAACATCCTTAGTATCATCTGTAGAGCAGTTGTCGGAAATAATCACAGGTATTTCATATTTGCTTATGATCGGAATTAAATTTTCAAGGTTTTCTTTTAACTGGTCTCTTCGATTATATGTAGGAATACAAATCGACAAAATGTCATTCATTTTACTGTCCTTTTCCTCTCGCTTTTTCTGCTGTTCCCCTTAAAAGCCAAATTTACTTATGAGATACGGCGATGTTGAACTTGCTACAGAAAAAAGAATTTCCTCAGGTTTCATCTCAATTGCGCCAAAATTTAATGTTGAAGTAGATTTTAATTCCTCTTTCCGCTGCTCAACAAAACTCCTGAGCGTTCTACTCTCCCCTGTACCGACTTCAAAATGCCTGTACCCGCTATATTTTGGCAAATCATTTAACACCTTAATGTACGCTTCGGCAGCATCTTCAACCCGTACAAAATCTCTTTCTTGAGTTCCAAGAGTTAAATCTATTTGAGGAACATTTTCTTTAAGCTGTGTTTCAAGCCACGGCACAAACTTATCCACGCGATCGCCCGGCCCGTAAATATGTTCCATGCACAAATTGATAAAACAGATTTTATCTTCTATTGCACGCAATCTCCCCCATTCACTAAACTGATATTTGGACAAGGTATAGTCCGGCATGTATAGGCGCTCACCTTTTTCAATTCTATCCGGAAGCTGCTTGCAAAAGAACGAATCTGTATTTACAAAATATCGGCACCCACACGCAATTGTACTTTCCAGAAGCATCATGGGAAAGACTAGATTACTCGAAAAAACTTCCTCTGTATTGGCATTACCTCTGCCGTATGAAGTCGCACAATGCACAACAACCTCCGGCATGAAGTGTGAAATACCATCTTTCCAAGCATTCATGCTTATACCGGTATATTGCCCTTCCAAGTTGGCTATCCTTTCCATGTCTGATGTTTCACGAAGAGTTGCCGCGACTGCATGTCCCTCGCGAAGCAATGCTCTCAGAACATTACTTCCCAAAAATCCGGTTGCGCCAGTTAAAAAGACTTTCATTTTTATTTTTCCTCTATCGCTGCAATAATAATTCTTGCCATATAGTCTATCATTTCATCCGTCATTCCGGGATATACTCCTACCCAAAATGCATTATTCATTACAAAATCGGTATTTTTCAAGCTCCCTACAACTCGATAGGCAAAACTATTCCTTATTTCGTCAAATGCAGGATGCTTTATTAAATTCCCTGAAAAAAGCAATCTTGTCTGAATATTATGCTCTTCTATATACTTCGTAATTTTATTGCGTTCTATTCCACTACCTTCTTTTGCAGAGATGATAAAGCCAAACCAAGAAGGTTCACTGTTTTCTGCGGGCTCTGGTAAAACTAATCTATCAGACACTGACTCTAGTGCGTTTCTCAGTCTTTGCCAATTATGTTTCCTTCTTTCTATGAAACCGGGAAACTTCTCTAGCTGTGCACAGCCTACTGCAGCTTGCATATCCGTAACCTTTAGGTTGTAGCCCAAATGGCTGTATACGTATTTATGGTCATATCCAAAAGGTAACTCTCCAAATTGCCCATCAAACCTATGCCCACAAATGCCATCCTGGCCTGAAGGGCATATGCAGTCACGCCCCCAATCACGATAAGATAAAATCAATTTGTGTAGTAACGGATTGTCAGTATAGACGGCTCCGCCCTCGCCCATTGTCATGTGATGCGGTGGGTAAAAAGAACTTGTTCCTATATCACCCCAAGTACCCGTAAATTTTGTAATTCCATCTATGGTATATTTTGAACCTAACGCATCGCAATTGTCCTCTACCAACCAAAGATTGTGCTTATCACAAAAAAACCTAACCGCCTTTATATTAAATGGGTTGCCTAATGTATGCGCCACCATCACTGCTTTCGTTTTGGGACTGCATGCCTCTTCAAGCCTATCAATATCAATATTATACTGGGGTATAGTTACATCCACAAATACAGGGACTGCCCCATATTGCAGAATGGGTGCAACCGTTGTCGGAAACCCACAAGCAACAGTTATAATTTCGTCACCCCGTTTTATCTGCCTCTCGCCAAGCTCTGGCGCTGTAAGCGCAGTGAACGCTATCAAGTTTGCGGATGAGCCGGAATTCACCAAGTGAACATACTTAACACCAAGCCATTTTGCGAAATCCTTCTCAAATTTATCTGCAAACCTACCTGTTGTAAGCCAAAAGTCAAGCATTGCATCCGTGAGAGCTTGCATTTCTTTCTCATCGAAAACACGAGCTGCATAAGGCATGCGCTCCCCCTCTCGGAATTTTTCTTTCCTCTCTTTGAAATCTCGGTAATATTGCGCAACTATCTCTTTTATGTAGTTCCGCGCTTCCTCTTCATTTTTCCAATTCATCAATTTGCCCTATATACTCCTTTATCTGTCTATCCGTGACACTTCTTAAATCTTCGTTTTCAAGCCAAGCTTTGCTCCACTCAACAACTTTTTCGACTGCCTTCTCAAGATTCCAGTGCGGATTCCAAGCAAATGTCTGCCTCAGTTTATCACAATTGAGTTTTAAATACTTTGCCTCATGCGGAGCGTTTTTCTCTGCCTTGTTCTCCCAACGCTGACCATTGCCCCACGCCTTGCAAAACATATCTGCAAGTACTCCTGTTGTGACACAATCGCTCTCATCAGGTCCTACATTGTAACTGCCGGACTTTGTAATATCTCCGTACTGTGCCTTCCCAATCATGAGGTATGCAAAGAGCGGCTCCAGTACATGCTGATACGGTCTAGTGGAATTTGGATTTCTGATTATGACAGGCTTTCCTTCCATTGCTGCTCTCACGCAATCAGGAATTATGCGATCTCTTGCGAAATCACCGCCGCCTATGACATTGCCTGCCCGTGCAGTACTTACAGCAACTCTTCCGTCAGAAAAATAACTACTTCTGTAGCTATGTGTCACAAGTTCCGAACACGATTTGCTGTTAGAATAAGGATCGTAACCATCAAGAGGTTCATCCTCTACGAACGCCTCATCAAGATCTCTGTTTAGATAAACCTTATCCGTTGTTACATTCAGGAAGGATTTCACCGAATCAGACAGCCTCACGCACTCCAAGATGTTTGCAGTGCCCATAACGTTGGTTTCGTATGTATAAAGTGGCCTCTCATAGCCTTCTTTTACTATCGGTTGGGCCGCCATATGGATTACAATCTCAGGTTTCGCCTCATCAAAAGCCCTTCTGAGTTTATGAAAATCCCTGATATCCCCTATAACTGAGTTTATATCTTTACCTATTCCTGCAATCTCGAAAAGGTTAGGATTTGTCGGTGGCTTCAAAGCATAGCCGGTAACATCTGCGCCGGCCAAGGTCAGAATCCGGCATAGCCATGCACCTTTAAATCCCGTATGCCCTGTGATAAAAACTTTTTTCCTCTTGTAAAAACTACTATCAAAGTTATTCATCTTCTTCGATTATATCCATACCTTCCACGGAGCATTATTATTCGCCCACATTTTCTCCAACTGTTCTTTTTCACGGAAAGTGTCCATACACGCCCAAAACCCTTCATGCTTGTAAGCCATTAACTGCCCCTCTTTTGCAACACGCTCGAGAGGAGCTTTTTCAAGAACAGTTTCATCTCCATCAATGTAGTCTATAAAATCCGGCTGGCACACCATAAAGCCAATGTTGATCATATTTCCATCGCCTTGAGTCTTTTCGCGGAACTCCTTTATATGACAATCCTCGGTAATGTCAAGTACGCCAAAACGCTGTCCGGCATTATATGCGGACATTGTAACCATCTTCCCATGAGACTTATGAAAATCTAAAAGCTTTTTAATATCTACATTTGAAACGCCATCGCCATAAGTCAGCATAAATGGCTCGTTTCCAATATACTCCCGTACACGCTTCACACGCCCGCCTGTCATGGTATTAAGCCCTGTGTCTGCGACGGTTACTTTCCATGGCTCAGAGAAATTGTGGTGAACAATCATTTCATTTTTACCATTAGTGAAATCATATGTAATATCCGATGTATGCAAAAAATAATCTGCAAAATACTCTTTTATAACGTGCTGCTTATACCCTGCACACACAATAAACTCATTGAACCCATAGTGACTATACAGTTTCATTATATGCAGCAGAATTGGCATTCCACCAAGTTCTACCATTGGTTTTGGCTTGTATTGACTTTCTTCGGAAATTCGTGTACCGAATCCTCCGGCAAGTATTACAACTTTCATTATGTTCTTCGCCTTTCGTATAATGCCCCCGGCCACCGCCAAAAGCACACAATTTAACATCTTATTATACCAATAATCCCCCCGTTAGTAAACCAACAGAGGGATTATTTTCTCTATTTCTCACTCATCCTTAACCTTCACATCCGGCAACAGCCCGATGAAACGTGCGAGGCAAACGATGTTCATGAATACAAATCCTCCAATGTTATGCACTGCACATTTGGAATATCAGCAGTGTCAAACCATTTTGTGAAACCGCTTAAAGAAAACAGCAGGTACCCGGTAACATTATATTTCCCGGATATAAGCTTCGATCTTTGAACCAGTGTCTCGTATGTTTCTTTATCGATTTTCTCGTTCTTAAACTTGCATTCGCCCAAAACCGCCGTGTTATCAACTGCGGAAATGCCCACAACATCGATGTCTGCCGATTGATTGGATCGTTTACCGTCCGCATTAACAATCTGCTCAATGCCCCACCAGGTTCCTGTTTGTGTTATGAAATTTCCAAAGGCTCCGGTGACTCCTTTCTCCAATGTGTAGTATCTGCACATTTCTTCAAAAACGCTCGACATAAAAGAATGTAGCTGCGGCTTTACCACCTTTTCATAATAGAAATCGCCTTGCCCCATCTCTATCACGCTGACAGCTTTTGGGATAAATAGATACCAGAACTTAAACATGTGGTCCTTTAAGATATATTGTGTCTTCTTTTTATTTTTCTCATCAGTAATGCAAGCTCTTTTTTCTACAAGTCCCACACTAATCAGTTTCTCTAGCGAATACAGCACTGTGGTTTCTTTTTCATGCACCTTTGTTGCTAAAAGACTTACTGTATTTGCGCCTGAAGCCACCTGCTCAATTATATTGTTAACAAGCGTTGTGTCAGAGAATTCCTGTGTCAAAAGATTCTTGGTTTCGTCAAAAAGGTATCCGCCGGCATCAAAAAACAGCCTTTTTATATTATCATCGAGACTGGCATTCCTATCAAACAGCGACAAATATTTTGCCACACCTCCGGTTACACCGTAGCATATAGCCTTTTCTTCAGCGGAATAACCCGGAACAAACTCTGCCGAATTTTTATAATTAAACGGCTCAAGTTTAATCTGTGAATCCCTCCTGCCAAACAAAGGACTTTTCTCGCTGAGCACCTTCTTTTCCATAAAGCTTAATGCCGAACCGCACAGTATCAGCATTATCTCTTTGTCAAGCCACTCCGTATCAATGTATTTCTGAAAAACAGACAAAAGTGCCTCGTCCTTTTCCGCCCAATATGGCAACTCGTCTATCACGACAACCAACTTTTTTCCTTCGTGCGAAAGCTTTCTCGTAATAGCATCCAGCACACTTTCCGGCGAAGCAAATTTTGCTTCGCTGTACGCAGGGTCAATCACATCCATCGCTTGCTTTGCAAACAGCTCCAGGTTTCGCTCCGCACCAACCTTTGTGGCTGTATAAAATATTGCTTTTTTCCCCTTTATGAACTCTCTGAGCATAAACGACTTTCCAACTCTGCGACGTCCATACAGCACAATCATGCCAAAGCCCTTTTTTTCATATGCTCTTTCCAGTACGCCAAGCTCTTTCTCTCTTCCTATGAACACTTCCTTTTACCCTCTTTCATTCAAATCGTTTTCATTCAGTTCGATTTTATTCAAATTGATTTCAATATATTTTAACACCATTTTTCTCCGAACGCAATAGACCTTTCAAGGAAACTGCAAAAACCCGCCGTGTAGCATATTTAGCGCGCCATCCTTATTCTTTTATAAATTTCGAATTGGCGGCGGAGTTCTGCTTCTTCGTCGATAGCCAGCCCTTTGGCTTCGAGTATGCGGTCGGCAGCTTGGGCCGGGTCCATTGTGTGGTAAGGCAGAAACATGCCACGCAGCTCGCTTGGTTTAATTATGCCATAAACGCGGCGCGACGAGAAGTCATACGTGTAGGCCATATAGCGATAAATGTAGCCCATCCAGTAAAGCTCGTTTGCGGTATAAACTATCGAGCCGTATTTTGACTCACCATACTCCTCCGTAACGCGCTCCAGCAAATCCTTTGCTTGTAGCGTTTTATCCAAAATCGCACCGGTATCCAGCTGTTTTATAATCTCGCTGTTCATAAATCGCCTGATGAAAATAGCGGAACCGGTAGGAATCAACGATGCCGACAATTCAAAGGCATCCGCTTGCAGCTCGCAAAGGATCAGGCCATCTTTATCTATTTTTTTTACCTTCATTTTTCCACCTTCTGCACGCCTCTACGCCAAAATCTCATCCACATATTTCCCTTGCCCACGGTAATTAATACGAGCAAGTCTAACTTTATCTTCGCCCAGTTTCGCTTCTTCACTACGCACTGTTGCGTGGTATTCGCTTTCATTAGCAGGGATATAACACCTTTCCAAGATGCGCAGTTTTTGAGCGGCTCTCTCGGTCTTAAAAACAAACTGCCGACCGAGATTTGTTGCTGCCAGGCAATGTTTACATTGCTCATCCGTGATCTCACCTGTTATGAACGAATTTATTATTTGGAACATGCGATTATCGGCAATGGGTGCGATAATATAGTCGCAGTCTTGTGCTTCCCTCGCTAGTTTTTTGACCAGCTCGTGGCCTTCATATCTTTCCAATGTGCCACGGAAAAAAGCTATAGTCAACATCCAATCGCAATCAACGCTATATTCTTTGCATTTTAGCCCTGCAGGATCAAAATCAAGCATATATATCGAAGCTCCGCCAAAGCCGGATACAAAGGATACGGCCTGGTCGTAATTCTCTCCGGTATAGAAGCCCTGTCCCATGTCGTTATTGGTTCTGCTTCTTTTAGCATCTATCTCGCCGGAGATTTCGCCCTTTGCGGCATGGAAAAGGAATGTTCTGCCGGGTTGTAGGCTTTCGCGATGCAGCATCTCTTTCAATCTATTCAATCGGATGTTCTTTGAAAAAGCATATGCATATACTTTTTCCAAAAGTTCCGCGGAAGGCTGCGTTTTCCCGGTTTCACTACGTGATATAGTGACCTGTTGCACATCAATCTCTTTTGCAAAATCCGTTTGGCTCAACGACAGCAGTTCACGTATTGATTTAATGTCCTGAGCATAATTGTAATACATTTTATAGTTTGTCCCCTCTCTGTTTCAACAGCGTTCCGTCCAAAAATCTCTCTAACTTGTTTATAACATATTACTTAAAGAAGTTTTGCTCGCGCGCACCTTTTATTGAAACTACCGCATTTCTTCAAAATTATCGTCCCACCTATCAATTCTCACCGTTTTATGCTATCATTAAACAAGTTAAAATATTACACCCCCCGGAGGTACACACATGGAATTCAAACAAGCAGCAAAAACCCGCCGCAGCATTCGCAGATTCGAGGACAGGGAAATCCCTCGCGAAGTCTTCGAAGAAATCGTCGAATCCGCACGCTTTGCGCCAAGCTGGAAGAATGTGCAGCCCGCACGCTACATTATCGTGGCCGACCCCGCAAAACGCGCAGAGCTTGCACAACCGGAATGCGTATTCAACTTCACATTCAACCTGGCCACTTTGGAAAGTGCGCGCGCCATTGTGCTGCTTACTTATGTGAAGGGCCGCTCCGGCTACGAGCGCGACGGTTCGTTCAGCACGCCAAAGGGCGCATTCTGGGAAGCCTTTGACGCCGGCATCGCAGCTCAGACATTCTGCCTCGCCGCACACGACAAGGGCATCGGCACTGTGATCCTCGGCTACTTCGACGAAGAAGCCATCCGCAAGGCAGTTGCCATCCCCGAAGAGCAAGCCATCGGCGCAGTCATCGCCTGCGGCTACCCCGCAGAGTCCCCGGCCGCTCCGAAGAGAAAGGAAGTAGGCGAACTGATGGAGATGATTTAGTAACAGGTGATATATTAATTAGAAGCAAAAACATAAGCGCAGTCAAAATTGGCTTGATTTTGATTGCGCTTTTTATTTTTGCATCATCTATCATCAATTTTTGACGATTTTTGCAATGTGCCCTATCTCACCGGCAGCTGCGACTCACGAAGAGCGACACGGCACATAAGCCATCACGCCGCCCTTCCCACCGCTTTCGGGGTCGGATGAGGGAAGTAGAAATCACCCTTCATTTTTAAGCAAATACTTATTATTAACCACTTTCATCGAAAGCGATGCGCTGATTCGCTCGGAAAAAACTGGTTCTGTTGGACGTATCACGATGCCTTCTTTCTTCCCACCGTTTGGATAGTTTCCATCAGCCCTTTCGAGAAGAGATTCAACTGAAGGGTATTTGGAAGGAAGATTCTTGCCAACTTCCTCGATTGGCACCATCTGCAAGTCTATCGCGTCGCAAATTTCTTGCATTCGCGAAAGACCAACTCGCTTACCGTTCTCCCTAACTGTAAACACGTACCACTCAGGGCGCGCCAGTTTCAACCTGTTACTCTGAATCCCCGGCGCGCATAGTTCTCCTTGGATAGTAAGCATTGTAACGCCGGTTTTCGCACAAAAATCACGAATCTTGCTTTCGAGGTCGTTTTTCTTTACCAATTCATAAAAAGCGCTCTTTCCATCGTCCTTGTATTCGTAATTATGCCCTGTAACGTGAAATCCGTTTTCATCCAAAGATATTGAGTGAGATGAACCGTCCATTTTGGTACTAATATAATATTCGAGACCGGCGAAGTCACCAATCAGCTCAGGCTCTGCCTGCACACGTGTCTCATCTGTATGCGGAACATCTGCAGGAAGCGTACCTATAACCGTACCTCCCGTAGTCGCCTTCTCTTCAATTTCCCATTTTTTCACGCCAAGTGCTTCTGTAACATCGGTCCCTAATTCAACCTCTCCTGTAACCACACCCAACAATGAAATTGGCAGCAACAATCCTTGAGAAATTTGCCCTTTAAACTTCATTGTCTTTAACCGAAAGCCCTCACCCATTATGTTAGTATTCCTATAACTGGATGCCCGCAGAAACTCAAACTCCGGCCGAACCGGCAGAAAGCTGTCAATTTCAAAATAGATTGCAAGGTCCATTGGTTTAAACTGACCTTTATTTACTACACATTGCCAGCCAAGAACATGCGCCAGTTCAATCCTGTCCGCTCCTTCTATAGGTTCAATATTCCAAACCCGTTGTATACTTGCTAGTTTTCTCATAAATTTCTCCTCCTGGGATTGTATTCGCCCCGTGTTGTGTGTTACTCTAAAGGAAAGAAACTTTGGAGCGTGCAAAATGAAACAAACACTGATACCTGAACGACTTGTAAAGGCGCGTGAGCGCATGAACATCAACAAGGCACAGGCCGCCGAACTGGTAGGTCTCTCGCCAATAGGCTATCTCCGCTACGAGCAAGGGCTACGCGTGCCGTCGCTGCAGACTGTGCAAGCCATCGCACTAGCACTGAACACATCAGCAAGCTATCTAACCGGCGAAACAGACGACCCTGCAGCAGATCAAATCCTTGTTACTCGCGACAAAAACGACAAACTGTTCGAACTGGTAATGAAGATAGACAACGACGAGTCCGAACACATAGAGCGACTCCTCGCCTACTACGAAAAGATCAAGAAGTAGGCTGTATTATTAACCATTGGTTATATATTATTACATAAAAAGGCTCACGTCAAGAGCCTTTTTGTGTTGCCTATATCATTAAAATCCTCCGTTTTACCGCATTTCCGACTAAACGTACGCGGATATTGCCTGCTCGACCACTTTGTTTAATGACACACCCTCTGACTGCGCAGTCATAAATAGCTTGCGGTGCAGCTCCGGAGAAATGCGCACATTGAACATTCCGCTGTATTCCTTTTGCGGTGTTTTGCCAATTTCCTCGCAAAATGCAAGGTAATCATCAACAGCATTTTGAAATTGAGCCTCGATATCCTTTGCACTCTCCGAGTGAAAATCCACCAAATCTTCAATTCCTAAAATCCTTCCGTAAAAAATCTTGTCCTCAACGGAATACTCCGGTTTCGCACTATACCCTTTGTAATGGAGAAGATTATCCTTTTTCATATGTGACCATGCTCCTTTAGAAAACTAACAACCGAATCCACTGAAGGTTTTACCATTTCATCGCCGGGATGAGGTTTGTGCAGCATAATAGCAGCTTTAGTCTCCGGGTGATAGAATTTTACACGTGATCCGGATGTTGCCCCTTTGGTTGACTCTACATACCCAAAGTGTGCCATTACCACACGCAATTCCGAATATCGAAAGTTTGCCGGCGTTGGTGTTGCACAAAGTTTCTTCAGTAATTTGTCGATTTTCCCCATTTTACATACACGCCTCCCCGCGTGACTGTTTTTTGGTTACATATATTTTACCACATTACAAAGTAGTGTCAAGTACCAGTTACATTTTCGGTTACAATTCGCCAAAATCTCGGTCGAGCCGTTTTATTAACCATTGGTTATATATTATTACATGAAAAGACTCTCGTCAAGAGCCTTTTATTTTTTTGCAACATCTATTACCTCACCGGCAGCTGCGACTCCCGAACCGGGCAGTCATACCCACACTGCGCCAAGTATTCGCGCGTAGTATCCATCACAAACGCATTCTCTATGAACGGACTGATTAAAACCTCTTGCAAGAACGCATCGCCGTTTTCTATTGTCATATCCACATAAGGCACCAGTATGCCACCCTGGGCGCGGAATTGCACCTCCAGCGCGCGAATCGGCTGATACATCACAAACCTATATTCGTGCTCCGACGCATAGCATTCATGCTTGAACTCAAACTGCAGCTTCTTGAGAACCGACTGAATCAAACCCTTCGCAGCTCTGCCTCTCTCGTCTGCACGCTCATCTTCAATCCTGGCATAAGCACAAAACGCATCATCGATCAGCTCGCGCAATATTCCCCTCTTCGCCACGTCATCATAAATCACCGGATAGGCATGAATATCTTTCCCGACAAACAAATCCGCTCCGCACCTAAGCCCGTATCCACTCTTTCCCTTTGAATAGTACCTCCACATATCCAGAGAATCTTCTTTCAGAGAGAAGCTGCATATGTAAGCGTGACACGGCACATAAGCCGCCACTCTTTCGTTCTCCCAGCTACCCTCTACAGGCACCGGGAATTTGATGAATTGATCGGTAGCGATTTCCGCATCCTTTATTGCGTCAAAGAAGGCTTGCGAAATCTCGCCACGTGCCAGCATTTCACCACATACACTACGGTACAAGGACATAATGTGCTTGCCCTCCGATGGGTCATTCAAGCAATCACTGCGCGTAAACCAAAAGTGAAGTTTACCACGTTCGGTGATGTCGTTCCTGACAACGCCCATCAAGCCCTCTGCATTGGTATAGTGCCAAAGGGTGGATATTTCTCCGATGCTCCTATCGGTATAATCCTTTTCATATAAATCTTTGAAAGTAAACTCAATACATTTAGACATGTGTGCTCTCCTTTCGTGAGGTATTGTTCTGGCTTCCCTCATCCTTCCCTATCTGTTACAGTCTGTTTTTAACCTGCACTTCTGAGAAAGAAATGCCTATATACCAAATATGACACTACACTGTCAAACGCATTCCCTCCGCCGAACATCAGCGCAATGCAGACAAGCGTTGGCTGCCAAACTCCTGCCATGAACAACAGTAGCGGATTGATAAAAACAGCCACAGGAATCGAGCAAGCAGCGTACACCCCAAACGATACAACCAGACCGCTTCTGACTCTGTTGGCAAAAGCTTTTTTATCTGCCAGCACACTAGCCATAAAGAAGTAAAGAGGCAATATCACCGCTTCGTTCAGTACTTCGTATATCAGATTAATCCATGACAATTGTCCCGCAATAGAATACGCCCATTCCCCCGGTAACGCTCCAAGGAAATATGTCCTCAGTGTCGTATACAGAGTCGGGCACAACCCCATAAAGAGCAACGCCGCATATAGGCGATGATCTATTTTGCTCAATGACTCTTTTATTTTTGCAATCATTATTTATACCATATTGCGCTTTTCATGTATATAAACGAATCGGGCAGTCATACCCACACTGCGCCAAGTATTCGCGCGTTCAGCTTTGTCATTCCTGATGACACCCTTCAGGCCGTCTGACGTAGTCTTTTTCGTATAGTTCTTTGAATGTAAGGATATTGCATGCTTTTGTAGGATTACAATACATGTGTTACACATAACAAAAAAATAAATACGGAAAACCAAACTTGTGTTATGCTTTGTTTACCACAACCAAACAAACGCAGGAGGTTTTCCGCATGAACAGTATAACACAAGATATTAAATTCTGTCTATCTCTTATTAAATACGCTGAAAAATTTGGTGTTTCCAAAGCCGCACGTAAGTACAAAACCTATCGTCAGTATGTCTATCGCTGGATGAAACGTTACGATTGAGAAATATTGGTTTTGAAAACGGGACGTTGTTGCCATGCCCCCAAAGATTGATCTACAAAGGAATATAGGCTTGCAGGTGTGATGTTTCCACTAATATCCGCTGCACCACCTTTTAACCCTTGGATTAGCAAATCTGTAAATACCCCGTGCTGGATAGCACCGTTCTCCGCTGATGTTTGCCAGCTTTGGCTTGCCGCTATAATAGTTACACCCTCACCGAGAACAGAATTGTTATTAACGAGTAAGGATTCTCCCATCCTTGCGGCGAAACAGCAGTCAAGGATAATCACCTTATTCTTGCAATGTGAATCATTTGCCCAAGATAAAATATCCGTCATACGCAGGCCGAAATCGCCGGACGAAAAATCTGTTGTGCAAAGATAGCCTCCATCTGTTTCAGCACCATGACCAGAAAAATACAGTAAGGCTATATCCGCATCGCCCTCAAAGAGTTGCTTGACTGCTGCGCGCAAATCAGTTTTAGTGCAAGTATCTGTTATCAGTTTGACATCGAAGTTTGGTGATCCGTCTCCGTTCGCTTCAATTAACTCTTGAATAGCAATCGCATCATTGTCGCACCAATCCAGCGGGCAGCCCGGATATTCATTTAAGCCAACCACTAATGCTTTCTTAATATGTTTACCTCCTTTATATCACTAATTAGTGTTGATTCCTTATGCGATACCGACATTGAGGTAGCCGTAAACCGTTTTCCCCTCTGCGTGCAGCTTGCCGATCTGTTCAGAGGAAAACGCAGAGGGCTCAATGATGATGATGCTGTACCTGTCCAGCTTATGTATTTCTTCACTGTCGATCCCGAGGAAGACGCCATATTCTTTAGGCTGCCTGCTGCATCCGGCAAGCGATATAGTCAAACATAGAATGAAAAATAAAATCTTTTTCATATTACTTCCATGCGTTACATCCAAAAGTATGAAAGAATCCCCAGACCGAATATGTCTCCTATCGCATGGGCGATAAAGAAAGGCAATAGGTTTCTGTCATTTGACCGGCGGTACAGCAGGTACATAAATATGCCGAACAGCAGCCCGATTCCAAGAGCCGAAATAATCCCCTGATAAGTGTGGAAGCTGACCCGGATCAGCAGAGAGAACGGGACAGCCCATTTCAGGTGTTCTTTCCTGACCGCAAGACAGATACCAAGGAAATAGAGCTCTTCATACACGCCGTTGAGCAGCGCGTAGATCACGCTGGACACCGTTTCGTTTACGAAGAAAGCGCCGATTGGCCCCGGAAACGGGAGGACGCCCGTCAGTGGATCGGTGAGCAGGAAATAGATGTCAAGCAGAAGCGCTGCGGCAAGGAAAATCAGAACCCCACTCGCGACGGCTTTTATGTTGAAGCGTATCGTCCATGCCTTGAAATCGAAGCGGCGCAGCCACAGATACAGCAGGGCAAGGAGCAGAAGTCCCGCCTGCAACGCCAGCGCTCCGTAGTTGTCCGTTGCAGAAAAAGTAAGGTTGTCATCAACGGTTGACGAGCCCTGTATCAGCGCGATATATGATGCGGTTGAGGTATAGATGCCCTCGCCCCACAGAATCAGGGTAAGGACGAGAATATCAAACCATTTCAGATGGTTGATTTTTTCTTTGTTTTGAAGGTTAAAGAGCAAATGATGATCCTCCTATATACGTTCTGCGGCGGCGCATTGCCTCCATTTTCTGGCCAACAGCACCAGCATGATGACGATTTCCGCAGCCTGTAAAATACCCATCAGGATCGTATAGACGGGAATCTGCTTTGTCGCTCCACTGAACAGGATATAGTCCCATAAAGAGTGCATGATGATCAGAAGATAGATGTTTCGGGTATAATCAAACATCAGCACATAGAACAGTCCGGCGACAAAGGTTGCCGCAATCTGCATGAGAACCTGCGGCGCAGGCGACCCTCCCAAAATGTTGACCGCGTGAAGGAGGCTAAAGCATACGGCAGAGATCAGAAGCGCTTTTTTGAAACCCCGTTCCTGAAACAGCCCGAGCAGCCGGATAAAAAGGATCCTGCGGAACATGGTTTCTTCCGCTATGCCGACGAGCAGCGTTACGGCAAGCGGAGCTATAAACGCAGACGTAAAGCTGCCGTTTGTCAGTAGATAGTAAATCGTCATTGCCGCAAGAGGCAGAAATATAACCAGGAACAATGGCAGCCTGCCACGCTCCTTCCACGGAAGGGTAAGCCGTTCTCTTTGGATAAACAGGCAGATCAGAGTACCGGCTGCCAGTGCCGCAAGAAACGGAAGCATTGCATTTATATACCCATCACCGCCATACTCTATATGATAGTGGCGATATACGATGTAATTGGAAAGCCCCATCCCCAAAGTATACAGAATAGGCCATAATATTATTGTAAAGATTTCTTTTTTCTTGTTCATAAAACTATTTTTGCTTCAACAGCGCAACACGCTGCATGTCTTTATCTATTCCTGTTATCAAATTCGACCTCGATCCCGGTTCCCTCTTTCAGTTCCAGCCGTTCATCGTCGCACAGCTCTTTTATCAGCATGAAACGGGCGGGGTCGGTGCCGTAAATGACCTTGCTGATCTCTGTAATGCCGTTTGGATGCACAAACCCCACAGGCTTTGGATCGACAGAAAAATAGGTCATCAGAAAAGGCACATCAAGAGCTGCCGGAGAAGCGATCCGAAACCGTAAGTCTCTGCCGTGGGTGTCGATCCGGCGGCTCGGCATCCCGCAGCTCTTGATCCCGTATTTCTGCAAAATGGCGATTTCCTTGTTTAGATCAGTCTCGTAGTTCTCAAAGGCAAGCTCACAATATCCGAGGCCGCAGGTATCGAGGCGTTGCAGCCTGTTAATAAGCGCTCCTTTCCCCAGCAGGCGCATGAGGGCCTTTGCTGCACCGGGCATCCTTGATCCGTCCAACAGCTCTATGTAGGGGCCTTTAGCGAAGTAAATCAAAGCGTTGATGGGGTTTTTCTCTTTGCCGTATTCAACGGCAAAGCCCTTTTCTCTGTATTCCTGAACAGCCTTGTCAAGCTGCTCCACTTTCAAAATTACATGGCTTAATTTCATAGACATATCCTTTCGCTTATTCTTCAATGCAAATATCTGTTCCGTCGCCTTTTCCGACGGTTGCGAGCCGATAAATCGTCAATGGGATATACCATGCAGCAACTACCAGCTTCCACGCCAGAACGAAAATCCCGATGATCCCACCGACAATGATGTTTACGGCAAAAATCCCAATGGTAAAGGTGATGTCATGTCCGAAAGGCACCAGCCAAATAAACATACGACGGATTCCAAAGGGTAACCCCGTACTCCTTGACCTGCTTTTTCAACTTTCCGTAGTCTGCGTACAGAGCTTCTTTCTGCGCTTGCAGCTTGGCATACTCCGCTTGCAGGGCGGCCACGTCCGGGAGCTTGGTAATGCCCGTCGCTTTCAGTGCTTTCGCAGCGGCTTCATGGAGGATAAGGGCGCTTTCATGCTCCGCCCGGTACTTCGCGGAATCTCCCGCCTTGCGGGACACCGCATAGACCGGCCTTGTCTTTTGGTAGGTAGTGACGTTCTTAATAAGCACCGCCAAATCCGCAAGTCGTTTTTCCACGCCCTTTAGTTCCTCGGCGGTCTGTTCGCTGGCCGCTGTGATCTCCGCGATTTTCGCCGTCAGCTCCGTGTACTGCTCGATCCTGTGTTCCGTCAGGAAGTTCATTGTCCGGGCGGCCTGCTTCAAGTTGTGTATTTTCGCCCAATGCTCATAGCCCGCCGATTGCTGTGCCTTGATACTTTATGGAACTTCGGATATTTCATCTTCCAATATATCTCTGCCATCTAAATATTCGTTACACAAATACTTCTTGAAGTCCTCGTAGGATGTAGGCAGGCAATGCGCAATATCAAAACCGTTCCCTATGATAAATAGTTTTTTCAAAGCTTACACCACTTAGTTTATAAAGCCTTTCAGCTTTCGTTGCATCATGCAAATTTGCCCCCTATAATGCAAGAAAAAAGCCTTTGCTCTCTACACAAATATAACTTGATTAATTATAAAAAGGCATTATTGCTTATCCTCAACATATATAAACGATTGAGGTACATGATTAATGCCATAATCGCTTAATTCCTTTGGATTTTCGTATGCAATAACATTTTTTAGCTTATATGCAATAGCAACCATCCGGCCTTTGTAATATTCTCTAAAATAATGCCGAGGTATTCCTGCTGCATGTTTTGTCATTTCCCAAATGGTTGAAGGTGCCCCTGCTAGTACCTCTTCTATTTCTGCCTCTCCTATAACTTTACTTTTAGGGGAGGTAGAGTAAAATATTATCCTTGTAATATCTTGTCTACAACGTTTTGTGCGAAATTCGTATTCTTTTGTGCCTTCCATAATACGTTGTGCGTATTCTGGTTTAATTGATAATAACATTGCTGACATCTATATTTCCCTCCTTAAGGATTTTATCAAATTGCGCACGCGTAAGTCTTTGCGCTGTGGGGTATCCCTCACCCCAGCAATCATTGTTTTTTAGCCATACCCAATTGATATTATTCCCGCCTCCAAAGAATCCATAATAAATAAGTTCAATAATAACCACATTCTTTTCATTATTGAAAATGCTTTGTAATTCTTCCACTGAATAAACAGATTTATTACCGACTCTTTTGATAAACTCATCATATGGTAAATAAACGTTTCCTTGTTTTTTTATCCAAATTATATTGCTCACCATACAAAACGTTGTCACACATGATTTATATCCTGCCTGCCCTACACCTGTATGTTTGCGATAAACAAAAATCGGGTCTCCCTCTTTAAAACCCAAGGAGGATGTCGGCGAACCAATGTATGTTTTCGAAAGACCATTACTCACATCAAGTATAACCTTTTGATCTTTGTTATTCTTTAACTCCGAATACGGAAAAAGCGTGTCATGATAGTAATCATTTACCACCAAATATCCCGCTTCGCTAAAATTGGAATCAATAAAAGGAAAAGCCTTATACGCATCCGAATAATCTATATTACTCCGGCTTTTAAGATATACGCTTTCCCCTAAACCGTGGCGCAATCAAGAATGTTGAAATCTTTAACCTTTGTCTAGCAGGAAGGTTTTTCTCATCCAACTCGATCGGTTCATTTTCAGTTTTTAATGCAATAAACGCTCCCAACCCTTCCTCATCATCAAATACAAGAGCCGTTCTACCCTCACGAGCTTTATTGTTGAACTATGTGTTAAATCTGCAGTTTTTTCAGAACCTTGATAATCAGCTTTGAGAGAATCGAAAAATGAATCTTTTAAATCGATATCCGAAAATTTTCGCAGTGAAAAGATACCCGACATGTAAACTCCTTTTTAATAAAGGTGGCACCGAAAGTTGGCAAACCACATTTTCATTCTACAATATACCGCCTATTGCGTCAATATTCGCAATATTATACCGACTCGTGGCGTACAGCCTCTTCGCCTATATATTTGCATCGTTTTTTCTTAAAAGCCGGCGACCTTTTGCTGATGCAATATGCCCAATTAGTGCGTTCGGGTCTACTGGCTTAAAGTCACAAGCCAGCATCGCATCCTTAAACTCATTATTGGTCAAATGTATACCAGCATCCGATTGTAACAGACGCTTTATCCCATAATTAGTGTTTCTATACATAGGAGTTTTTCTTGCCCATATATTGTTATAGATCCAGTCCTTAACAATTTCCTGCTCTTCTAGAGAGCTCTCTGTAATGAGCGCAAAGTCTCTGACTCCTTTCTCGTTAGTATAGGGGCTTCCATTTTTTATCATGATACATTTTCCCTCTTAATTTCTAAACACTTTCATCCGTTTGGTCTTCCTTCGACAATATCCTCCACTCCTGCATCCGCACATAATACTCCAAAAGCCGTAGCACATAATCCGGCGCCTTTCTCTGTCCCCTTTCCCAATCTGTCACCGTCTGGTATGGTATACCAAAATGCTCGCAGAACTCTTTTCGATTCATTCCCGTCCTCTTGCGCAGCTCTTTAATCTTTTCCTGACAATCCATTTCGGACCTCCGAACTATTGAAAATTTTGCGACATACGCCTATCATTTATGCGTTGCATATATTTTATCACATGACATATATTTATGCAATGCATATTTCTAAATTTCAAAAATCATCCGCAAAACATGAAGAATTGCGGATGATTTTATAACTCATACCATAGTGAACCTGGCTCACTTTCAAGCCATCACAAGCCCCGAACTCGAAGCATCGTGCTAAACTCCTGCTCCGGCGCATCATACCCTGCATCGCCATCGAACAAATCTATGAATCTTCCCTAATCGGCTTCATTTTCTACACGCACTTTCTCAGTGCTAATAACATTTTCGTGAGGAACTCTCCCCTTTATTTGCGCTAAAAACAGATAGTCTTCCGGCAATTCTCCCATTTCTTTATTGAAAAGGTACGTATAAATCAATTCTGACATTGAAAACTCACAAGGAAACTCGGAAATACCAGAATACAAATCCTTTAATTGAAACCGAAACCTAGTAATAACGGCTTCTCCAGCACTTTGTAGTAGTTCAAGCATTTCCCTACAAGTTCCATCCGAAAAGGCTTGCTTAGCAACTTCTCCGCCTATCGTTTCAGCATATAGCCGAACGTAACCCTCGCAGTCATGCCTTTCCAAAATATAATTAGAAGCTGGGTAGAATAATGATATCCTTCCTATTCGTCCCTCGCCGAAATTTTGCAAATACTCTTTAAGCTTTCTCACAAAAATATTTTGCTTTATTTCATCAAATCCTAGCTTTTGAAAAACTGCCGCCATCCGAGCACAATATGAATCTTGATGCAACACTTCAATCCCCTTTTTCAAGTAAACATCTCTGTCCATTACTCTACTCAAATGGAAACCCTCAGCCCAGTATCCTCCTGTTTCTCTAAGAGCTGTTTCGCAAAATTTAGTTACAAAAGCACGATCTCCGTTCCGCAACTTCTCAAAGAAAAAATTTAAATTTTTATTATAAGAATCTGAACAACAGTATGTTTCGCCAAAAGTTCTCTTTAAAATGCTATTCTTTTCAATCATCACCACCAGCTCATCCGGATAGGAGCTTGGGTTGTCTGCTATTATCACTTTCCCCATCTATCGCATTGTATGACATATACAAAGCAGTAAATCATACTTCCCTTTCGCCTTAATACTATGCAATAATGTTGGCACTCATTCTTTATAGACTATGCTTTCAGCGTCTATAATATAGTCAAGGAACTGATTTCCCAAGGCGGTTGTCCTTGAATCTACCATGCCGCTAGGGGTCATTGATACATTTAAGTTTTGCGTATTAAGCAGACCGTCTGTGTACAAATCTGTCACAATTTTATCCACTATTGCACTATTTGATTCAAACTCCGGATAAACCACAAAAAGTGGTGTCTTAGGAGAACCGGCCATATAAGAGCTTGCATCTGCTCCCTTTGCTCTCGGATTTCTAAAATAATCGAGTATCTGAATATGCCATATGCTATATTTAGCTATAAACGCCATGAATATAATCTGAACATTCTCGTTTAAGTCGGTCTCCAAAGAGTTAACAACCGCATTTGCAAGATACTCTCGCTTTTTATCCTCTCCAACCCTAATTGCAATTTCCGTCGCACTAATTATTGCAGTTGCAAAAGATTCGTTCTTCCCTACACTTTCTAATGAGCTTTCAATTGTTGAAAGGCGTTCTTCGATTTTCTGCCGCCAGTCGTCTAACCTCTTTTGGATTGCGTTATCTTTCACGGAATCCCATACCGCAGAAATCAGTGGACCTCCAATAGGTATAGTACTCAGTAGCGCTTTGGCAGAGACTTCGACTGCTTGGATGATATGACTTTCTTTATTCATGCCCTTAACCTCTACTCTATTCTATGTCCACGTCTTGGAAATACTCAAGTTTCATTTTAGCCATATGTCTCTACCTGCTTTTTCTCGGCTGGCATTGCGTTATATTTCTCAAAAATATTGCGCACTTCTGAAAGAATATACTTCTTAAGAGTGTAGCTGACATTATCTAAGCCAGAAAAGGGTATACTCAACAACGACAACATAAACCTACCATCCCATCTTAGATTCTTACCGAAAAGTTCCAACTGCCTATTAGTATTAATCAAGTCGATTTCAGTTATTAATATCTAGCGAATATGGCTATAGTCTTTTTAATATTTCATTCTCCATTTCAAGCTCGCGCATCTTCTTTTGAAGATTTTTCACTCCTTCACGGAGATTGTTTGCTGGACTAAGCTATATCCCTCGGCGAGCTCCGAAACTGATTTACCAAGTAGGCACAGATCAATGATCTGCAGTTTGACTTCTTCATATCGCGGGCCATTGTGAAACACGTCTTTTCTTAAATAAGATTTTTATGTGTCGTACTTATCGTGTCCACTAAATCATACTAACAGTAATCCACCTTAAGAAGGAAGTTTCAAAAATGTTTTCCTATATTCTTCGCCAAAGATTTTATCGATTGCTTTTTGCTTCACATTATAAGGAATGGCTTTATTTGTTAACAGATGCTTGCGCCCAATAATCTTTATCATTACCTCAAACTCGGTCCCTTTATATTGTTTAAGTAATCTCTCGGCTTCTTTTATAAAAGCTTCTGTGTTTCCGGTGTTTTCTATTATAATTAGCCGTTCTATATCCTCACTGGTATCTTCAGTTTCTACATCTGTTAAAATTCTTATCGTTTTAGCGCTAGTTGCCAATTCCGCAAAATGGTCAAAACAACCTAGAGTTATTGCCCTTGACGCATCTTGAAAATAACCTATAATATCTTCTTCTGTGAACTTTCTCCCGTTCTCATCCGTCAGCCCTTCTTTTTCCAATATGTCTAGTATATCTTTGCATTTTTCTTTAATATACATATCTACAGGTCGCAGTATCTCGTAAATTATCTTACGTGGATAGAGATAGATTAATTTAGCCAATTGTTCCTTTTGATCTTTTTTCGTTATGCTATGAAATGCAGGCAGCGCTTTACAGAGTATTTCAGTATAAATAAATGCACGCTGTAACTTGTAGTAATTTAACTTCAAATCTTCCTCGTTATAGTCAAATACCCCTCTCGCTTCTATCACGTCTTCGGAACAAATTTGTGCTTCTGTTTTTTCCTTGTTTTCTATATATCTTCGTTCTTCCTCTTTAGTAGGCGGCTTCACTTCATCCGCTTTCTTTTTGTGGAGAAGTGCAATATTTTCTTCCTTAAAATCTACAGCTTCCCAATCCTTGAAAATCTCAGCAGCGGCCTCACTTATTGGTGACAATATACTCACGTTATTCAATATATAAGTTATGAACAACATAATATCTGCATTAATCCCAAAGCAGATATTTTTTAATGTATCCTCTATTGCTTTCCCTGAATCATCCTGAGAATGTCTTATCAGATACTTTGCAATAAAATATGCTAAGTGGTTCTTATTGGAAAAGTAGTATGATAGTTTATCCGTTTCTTTTATGATTTTCGCATTTTTGCCTGTTTCAAGTACTGCTTTTGCCGCAACATTCTCATAATAATCTCTATTATATTTGTCAACGATGTCGTTCAAGTCTTCAGCTGTAATTTCATCCTTCTTATTAGCAAACATATAACCAGCAATCTCCTCGAAAACTGCAAACATTTCGTCTACATTTTGCTGATCTGTTGCCTTTATGATAGATTGCTTAAGTTCTGAATCGAAGATTTCACTGAAAATAGATTCGGCTTTTGCATAATCCTTATAGGGTTTATCCATAAAATATACCGTATATTTTATAATAAAGGCCGGATTAAGAGAAAAAATGGTGCTGTTATTTTGAACTAAACTGTCAATTAAGTGATTAACCTTAACAATATCTTTTTCTTCATGTTTATCATTATTGTTACATTGATAAATATTTCGAATTAACTTTTCACGCTTCTCCGAGTAAAAGGGGTTGATATGCACTTCGTAATATTGTTTTGAAATACCAATCTCATCCTTTACCCTACTAACAACATCTATTTTGGTATTGCCCATACTTATTACGATATATTCAAATGTGGTTTCTATTGCCTTTAATACTTTTTCGTTTATTTTAAGATAGTCAAAGGCATCAATTATTATTAGTTTTTTATTTCTTTCAAGTTGCAGGTATCTTTCATATTGATTTTTATTTTCACTATATTGCTCTTCAAAAAGATGTCTTACATAATTCTCAACTTTTATGCTTGTCCTCTCTTCCCCACTGAGAAACAATGGCACTTTCTTTCCTATAAGCCCTATGTATAAGCTTTTAAGTAAAGTGGTTTTTCCCGAACTTGCTGCCCCCGTAATTAATACCTTCTTTTTATCCTCAATCAAAGAAATAAGATTCTCTATGTTATCTATTTCCTCGCACCGTTCTTCTAGTCCGCCTTCAAATTCCTTATGAGAATCTGAACGTAATTGAGGAAAAACAAAGTAAGATGTAAAGTCATCAAACTGGCCAAAAGTATCCTCTTTTATTTTTTTTATGAATGTTTTTGAAGGAGTAAGCTCAGAATAATGTGTTTCAATTCTTTCATTTATAACCTGATTATCATGTACATACATATTGTCCTTATTGCTCCAGGAGAAAGAATATCCATTAAAAGAACTCGTCTCAGTTTCCAAAACCAATACGTTAAAGGAATCTTCACAAGACGAAGAAAAATCCATTTCGCCTGCCGCAGAAACCCAAGTCTTTGCATTCTTACTAATTCCAATTTCCTTTACTTTTTCGATGTGGTCGTGACCATATAGCAGAAACTCAGAAGACGCAAAAATTGCGTTCTCTAAAGTGTCTTTGCAATCCCAATGGAACCATTCCCAGTTATGATGCATAACCGTAACACACACGCTAACATCTTCTTTACGCTTTAAGTTATCTATTTTTTCGTTTGGATAATAATGCAATTCCTTATTGTCAGGCTTAAGTGTTGAAAATGGCGCAGTATTGATTAAATTGAACTGTATTTTATATCCTTCAAAATCAAAAACTACGCTTTCGAAGAACATCTCTTCTTCCGATACAATAGTGCCCTTTACGCTTTTATAGAAGTTTTCTAAATAAGAGTTTTCTTCACATATATGCGCTCTGATTGTTCCCCCGCGATAGTAGTTAATAATATCATCGCTTACTCTCGCTTCTGCAGGAAGGCATAAATCATGATTTCCGGGTACAATGATGGTTTTAACTTCCTTACCGCTGTTTACTTTATTTAGTTCTTCTTTTAGTCGGCCTAAGAGTTCTTCTGCTTTATCGAATTCTTCCTTTTTGCCCGAAAAAGAGAGGTCTCCTGAAAAGGCAAAAATATATTCATCTACATTCTCTAAGATGTTTAATGCTTTAATAAATTCCTCTATTTTTTTATTATTAAATCTATCTCTCTCACGAACATGAAAGTCACTTAAGTGCAATATTGCTATTCTCATATATCTCCTTTCAGTTATGTCCCACTATGACCAAATCATTTTTTAATCCATGCCCAATAATTGTGGTGGTATGGCGTTTGAGTCATCCACATCCCCATTATCTCAAACCCCCGCGCAAATTTCAATATATTCCCTAAATATTCAGTCAGCCTTTGTGCCCTACCTTGAGAGACAAAACAATCATTTTGATTATCCAATTATTACAGCAGCGGCAGGGTATAACCACTGCCGCCGTTTGTTAGAAATCTGTAATTGTTACCGCATCACTATACATTGTATTTGTCGGGCCAGCAACCATTGCTAATACGCCATTTGTCGTATATCCTTCCGGATGCTCTGCTGCATAAGGATTGTACCCTACATTGCCGCCGGTTACCGCCACATAATATATGCCGTTCTCTGTCGGTGTGTAAGACGCAGTCGCCGCCCCATCGATTGCTACCGGAACGTCAGGCGTTGCCGAATCACAACGGTACCACTGATAAGACGCCGCAGTGCCACCAAAATCTCCAGCCAAGCCCCACACGGTGCGCTAAGCACCTCAAGTTCCCGGTGGAAGCAGTAGGCGGCACCTCCAAATCCACCCCACGTTGCGACGGAGCAAATCTGCTTTTACAGCAAGTGGTGTTTGTTTACATTCTAAAGGATTTACTGCACTGGTTTCCTCGAAACGGAATCTCGGTTTTCTTTCACCGAACAGGTGGAACGCGAATGGTAGAATATTCATCAAATTCAAGTTAGCATTCAATCCATTTCATACCGCACCTATCCAGTAAGCAGAAACCGCTAAGATTTGCGCACCTAGCCCCTTACAACTCAAGTCCTTTACCTGTGGTATCGGCTTCTATTAGTCGAGGCAGAAGGTTCCCCGCTTACCTCGCTAAAGGCGCTTACGCACTAAAATATCATTAAAATATTCTTGGTTAGCAAATGCACTCTATACTTCAGCCTTATATCTAGTTAAGCGTATCCATATTTTATTATCCTCTGTTTCTGCATAGTTACAATTTATTATCTCATCAGAATCTAGTAACTCACTGACTTCTTCTGATATAATATCTGGTAAATATCCGATTTGTTTAAAATTACAAAACACATCCACTCTAAATTCATTAAATGGGTCCCTCTTCGAATGACTCAAAGTAATATTTCCGGTTTTCAATTCCGTAACTATCTCGCTGAAACTATAATTCTCATTGATATAGAGCCTGCTTTTTACTCGATCCACCTTTTCAAAATAGGAGGACTTTACAGTACTATCCCTTCTAATTCTTCCTACCTGCTCAAGAATAGAAACATCAAATTGCTCTACTAATTCTTTATACAAAATTTTATCATTTACATCCATAAGCCAATCTACAACAGCTTTATCTGTTCCTGTACTATGATATATTCTTGAAATAGAAATCGCTAAATCTCGCGATTTAATACCTTTATTACAAAGCGCAATGACATCATCATCCTGCGTTCCATACTTTACCTGTGAACACAACGAATCAACAACCATTTTTGCTGAAATCTTATCGTCCAAATATTCCGCAAGGCAGCCAAACATCCACGGTGCAATATACTGAAATACTTTTTTTATATACTTAGTTGTTTCCTCGTATTTATCCTTTCTAGAATTAGCCGCTACTATCTCTGCAAGATTATGCAATGATTCTTCTCGGATCCACATAAGAAATATTTTATAATTGTCAGTATTTCCATATTCAGGATTAAACTCTACGCAACTATGAAGATTCAGATACACTTCTTCAGTAATAACTTCTTCCAAAATTACGCTGTCCGCTACTCTTTCAGCTATATTTTCCAAAACAATATTTGTATCATACGAAACTCCCGTTTTAACGTTTCGTCTCAAACACTCTGGCGTTATATTCTTAGCTAAATCAAAATAACGTTTTCCGTATTTTCTAAAGACATTCAGCTTTCCATCACTAGGCCTTAAAACCTGAATTTCACTAAATTTTTCTATAAACACATTATAGTCTTGCTCTCTATCAAATAAGGTAAAAATCAAGAGTTGCAAATGCAACAAGCGTTTATATTCATCTAAATAACTCTCTCTAATAATCTCATCATCATAATCTCCTAATTCTACATCTAAGGCGCTGCGAAGTCTGTACTTAGCAGTTGCACCTGCATAGTAATCGGCAAATATCTCATCAGCATAATAATACTCAGGGTACTTAATCAAATATACTGTTCCCTCCGTATCTGTTAATGCTCTACCTGTTCTGCCAACAATGTTTTTATAATCCCCTATTCCAAGTTTAAAAAAATCTTGACCAGATACCCTGTAAAAAATATTAGCTAGCAACATTGCTTTTGCTGGAAGATTTACTCCATCAGCTAACGTTGATGTACAAGCAATAACATCAATAGTTCCTTTTCGAAATTCGCTCTCAATAATACTTCTTACATCATCTGGTAAATCTCCGTCATGATAAGCCACCCCATATTTCAGGCTACTTACCAAAAGATGGCTTTCCCCTAATAGTTGCGCCAAACTCAAGCTTAAACGTTCTCCCTCAGCTTTTTCCTCCATATATTTGCTACTCTTTTTAATAAAGCGCTCAAGTTCCGGCTTTGCTACGAAAAAAACCATTAACGGCCTTTCCTTTATTACGCTTACTGCCTTCCACGCTACGTCCGCCTTAGTATCTGAGCTTGCAGAATCCTTTCCGTCAACGTTCTTCTTGCCTTTAGACACTTTACAGAATACATTCTTTATACGGTATTCATTGTCATAACTTGGATACTTCATTATAAGGTCATAGCCTTGCTCTACTGTTTCACCCTTCTTTATTGGTTTATACTTTGTTATTTTGGGCGCTGTAGGGTTCATTTCAAATTTGCAATATTGTTTTCGTGTAGGTGACCATCCGTTCTCAAACACGTCTACAATATCCATATTTAAAGTATCTTGAACATCATCAGCAATTGCAGACATCAACACCATTTTATAATTGTACTTTTCACGCAATGCGTTAAACCATATAATCAGGGCTTCCTCAAACCAGCCTCTGGCTCCAGATGCTATCTTATGAAATTCATCAAACACTACACAATCTATCTCATTAAAAATCTCTGGGTTTCTTCTAAGTGCATTATCCACCTTCTCTGGTGTGGCTACAACAATTTGAGGAAATTTAACAGCACCCTCTTCGTCAACTTCTATTGTATTTGTAACTACCGTCCCTACCTTTCTATATATTCGTCCAAGTTTATTTCGCACTTCATTTTCTAATGCTAACGATGGGACAATATACAGCTGTAATCTGCGCTTTTGCGAAACAAAATTATACAAAACTATTTCTGCTAAAAGGGTCTTCCCTGCACTTGTTGGTAAGGAAATATATGATATTTTAGACACATCAAAAATATCGTCTAGCTGTTTTGCTACGTATTTTTGTGCTTCCCACAATTCATAAACCTTTTCTTTCTGAGTTAGTATATCTACGTATTTCTTTAGTTGTGGATATAAAACACTTAACTTACGAATAGAGTTCTTGCATATTTGCCTATATACACAAATAATTAATCTAAAGTAATAGACCTCATTACTTTCTATTTCTTTTAACTTTTCAAGCACTCTTTCACTATAAATCAAGTCCTCCTCAAACTGATTCTTATAAATCAGAGAATACGCCATTTTTCTAATAGCGGTAAGCACTATATCGCTGTCATTTCTTCTTTTGTTTATTAAAGTTTTATAGTTTCGCTCTAAAAACAACTTGTACAATGCAAATTTGCTTGATGTTATTGAACGTGCCATCACGATGCTATTTGCCGCATTGTTTGCTAAAGAATAACATATAGAGGACAGCAACTTGCTCTCCTCTACATCACTCTCAATTAAGTCTCCATTCTTTGCAATAATCTCAAAGCAATACGCAGCTAATGAAAATCCCGCAATAACAATCTCCTCATCATATTGAAAGCTTGTTAACCTAGTTAGTAAATAAAATCCTATTTTACTATATGTCCTTATTATTATTTCAAATACCTCTGCATGCTTTTCTTTTATTTTCCTCTTGGAAGGATATTTAAGCATAAAATGGTACAGATTTAATTGCTTTAAAATTACTTCTGTATCATTTTCACTTTCTAGCAAGTTTCGAATATTCATATAAACATTGTTTTTATTTATAAGACGCTCCAAAGCAAATCCCTCACTTTTTCAATAACGACATCTATATTGTAAATACCTACTAGTTTAATTTTTCTGCAAATAGGCGAATCATTAATGTCAAAAGGTTTATCCTTCCATGTCGAAAACGCTCTTCTAGATACTCTTCTTCCCTTGTAATTGTAATTGAAAACACCTACAATTCTTTTTTCGTTTCGTCCTTTAAAACTATAGAAAATATCTGTCATTTCTTCTAAAAAGCGAGTGTAGTCTGGGTCTGATCCATCATCCCTTTCTTTAAGATTAAGATATATTTCACTAAAGTTTCTATTAATTCTATTCAAAAAAGAATTAACAACCTCGCTATTTCTTTTAGAATAGCTATTTGTTGTAGTTTTAACTTCGCCTATAATGAAATAAAAATCGGAAGCAGCATCTTTTCTTACCTCCAAAAAATCTATGCCAGATGTTTTCGCAACTGCCTTGGGCCTGCTTGGCTCTATTGCTATTTTTAAATCTTTTGAGTACTGATTTCTTATCAAATAATATAGTGCCTCTCCTAAGTGCCCTTGTATTCCCTCTTCATCGTAAGAAAGAGAAAAAACACCTGTCGCTTTATATGCTTCGTCTTTAATAAATCCACTATAGAAATCGTCTTGCAATCTTCTTTTAACACTCGCTAACAAAGTTGTTCCATTTTCTATCGCATCCACCATTTTTAGATATAGCTGTTCGCTAGAACATCTAATAGAGCAGATGTATTTCGCAAACTCTAAGCAAAACTCATCTATCTCTTTCGCTGTTAATCCTGCTTTCATATTCACTTCAAGCATTTCACAACCATTATGTTGAACATAGTTGTTTGCCGTAAACCACTTATTTAAATTGGGAAATACATATGAATACATATTTTCTCCTTTTATATCAAAAACTAGCGCATGTTCAGAATTCAGCATATTATAAGAGTGGAGTAAAATCTTATATCTATTTGAAACCTTTTTATACAACAAAAGTGGGCCCTCACCCACTCCCATTCTACAATACCCCGCCTATCGCGTCAATATTCACAATATTCACCACAGCCTCACCCAAAATCGCCACGCCAACTAGCTGAGCCATGCTGACACTTTCACACAGAAAGGTTGCCACAACTACCTCACGGCACCAGGCGCAAGCCATACACCACAAATCCACCTACCCCTGATTTGCCACGATTATTCCTCCCACAATCAGCACCACGCCGACCATCTGCACCATGCAGATACTTTCATGCAAGAACATCACCATCGATACTCCATAGCAAACCTCACACCACACCAGCCCCAAGCTGCTGCGCTCCGCCTCCCTACGCCCCTACCAACCGCGCCACACGGAACACCACCCTGCCAAGCCAAAAGCCCTGCAACTCCATCTGCTTCCACACCTATCTCTCCCCTCTTAAGCTCCCAACTATCTCCTCTACCCTTGCATCCCACGTATTCTCCTTTGCCTCTTTATCCATCACAGCCAAATATTCAGGATCATGGGCCAGCTTCATCAGCTTCTCAGACTGCTTTATGAAATCATCTGCATCAGTATAAGTCCTAACATCTCCACTCCACAACCTCTTCCCCCTTAACCAAAAACGCCTTCTGTGCGATCCTAGCCATAGGCGCATCCGAGAGCGAGTCCGAATAAAACTCATCCACCTGCCCATCCGGAAACTCTTCATAAAACCGCCGTACTTTCTCTTCCCCATGGCAGTTCATGGATAAGAACTCCCCGCTATGCTCGTCTACCTCCGATGCTATCACATGCTCCACTCCAAGCCTTTCAGCGAACCTCTCCACCAAAAACCTCGGCGAAGCCGAAATAATCACATCGCTAGGCTTCTTTCTCTCCAGATACCACTGCCCAATATTCCCAATTTCTCTATCCACAAATTCATCCAAAAACCCCTCAACATCCACATGCTTCAAAAAGCAGAAATATCTCGCCTTCATTTCCTCTTTAGTCAGCGGCTTCATAAAAAAACCGGCCCACGCTACAATCTGCACCGGCAGGCACAGAAACGCCAACGTAGGCTTCTTTTTTAGCAAAAAAGCATAAATTTCGACAGAGCTGTCTTTTTTATATATTGTTCTGTCGAAATCATACGCATTCATATTCATCTTTCCGCTTTCCATTCCTTGTAAGCTTGCACTATCATGTCGCTGTCTGCATATTGCGGTGCCCACCCCAAAGCATCTTTTGTCTTTGAAATGTCCAGTATATAATTTTCATCCGCTATCATATACTGTTCCTTGTACATTATCTCAAGGCCAACAGCGCCTAATACAGCAAGCACGCATTTTACCAGCTTCCCCGGCGTAGGCACAACCCAAGATTTTGCCCCCACCTTCCTCGCCAAATTCTTCAGCAAGTCATGCGTAGTCGGTGGGTTTTCTGATCCAAGATTAAACTCGTCGTTTGGACAGTCTTTCTCTATCGCTAAAACTGTAGCCGAGACACAGTCGAAAACCGAAACCATCTGATAACAGTTCTTCCCGTTGCCGATAGTCGGAACAGGAAGGTTGTGTTCTATTAAAGTAAACAGTTTCTTTAAGATTCCCAGTCTTCCGGGTCCCATAATCATACGAGGCCTAAAGATTGATATCTTAAAGCCTTTTTCGCGATACTCTCTGCAAATGTCCTCGGCATCTTTTTTGCTCTGCCCGTATGGTCCAAACGGCACTTGCGGATGGCCTGTATCAACCGGTAAGTACTGAGGTTTACCGTATGTCATATCTGTTGTATACTGAATGAGCTTTCTGAGCCCTTTTTCATCCATCCACGAAAGAATATTTTTTACACCTTCCGTGTTTGTCTCCGCGAAAAACTCGTTTCTCCCATCCCGAGGCACTTTCACATGGTACTGCCTTGCGGCAAGATTAATTACAACATCATCGTCGCAAAATTCTGCTACCGGGAATGTTGACTTATCTCTAACATCTGCCTCAACATATGAAACCCCATCCGATAAATCCCATGCCGGCTTCACCGTATCAGCAATTATAACATTTCCTTTCTTTGTTAATTCTGCAGATAAATATCTGCCTACAAAGCCGCTGCCTCCAAAAATAATAAACGTCATCAGTAATACTCCTAACCTAGCTCCTTGAAATCAAAATTACGCCAAGGCAAATGACTATAATGCCCACAATCCTTATAGGAGATATGTTTTCCGCAAACCAGAGATAACCTGCAACAGCAGACAAAACATAGCCCACGCTCAAGAAGGGATAAGCATAGCTAACCTCCACCTTTGAAAGCACTACCATCCACACCAAAATACTGATAGCATAGCAAACCATTGCCCCCCAAAGATAGAGATTTGTAAGCATATGGGGCACAGATGACCAAAGGTTTTCCATGCCTGTAACTTCACCATTGAGGAGCATACCTTTTCTCATCAACAGCTGCGCCGAGCAGTTAAGGAGTACACTGGATAAAATTAATACTATATTCAAGTTTTATTCCCCCTATGCAAAATAAAGTATAAATGTGATGACGGCAACATACACAGCTGCAATTACCACAAGCCACTTATCACTAAGCATGACTTCTATAGGATCGCCTGATTCATCCTTTTCTATATCGAGGCTGTATCGCATAGCAAGTATTATTACTATAGGTACCGTCCAAATAGTCGCATTTGAACCAATCTTTTCGATTGTCGTTTCTGCACTTGACCAAAGCGCATAGAATACAATCCCCATGCCGAGAAGCATATACATATTCTTATCGAGGAAGGCCTCATTATAGAACTTCAATACTCCCCTGACAGAGGTCGCATTTTCACCCTCTACGGCCCCATGCTTTACCAGTTCGTTTCTTCTTTTACCAAGGCCCATATAGAACGAAATGGCGATTACCGTCATGCACAGCCAGGAAGATATTGTTATATCTGTAATGGCAGCACCATACAATAGCCTAATAAGAAAGCCCGATGCAAGGATGGTTACATCAACTATTGGGATATACTTAAGCTTCATGCTGTAAGCTATATTCAGCACGAAATACAGCAATACCCAAACTAGGCCTTTCCATTGCAACGCGTATGATATGCCCGCAACAGCAAGTAGCAGTACCACGGCAAGCGCCACTGCTTCACCGATGCCTACCGCTCCGGATGCAATAGGGCGGTTCTTCTTACTTTCGCTTTTCCGGTCGCTCTCCACATCCTGGATATCATTAATAATATAAATCGAAGAAGACAGCAGCGAGAAAGCTATAAAACCCAGTAATACACTAAATATCAATCTTCTGTCAAAAATATTTAAATCAAAAAACAGCGGCACTACAACAAGAAAATTCTTCAGGTAGTGTTTTGGGCGCATAAGTTTTATATACGCTTTAATTTTGTTCATAATATATCCTTTACCGCTATGTCTTTACGTCTTGATGTCGGACATAACTTTTGTATATCGAGTTTCGTATCACCGTACCGGCAGCTGTGATTAACGAATCGGACGGTCAAATCCACATACGGCACCAATATACCATTTTGCGCGCGAAATTTCAACTCCGGCACACCATTCATTTTTGCCTCTTAAAACTCTTTCGGGATTTCCGCGCTTTTCATCTTATATTGATGCTGAATCTTGGGTAAAACAGTATATATTGGACTGTTTCACTGTAAATTGGGATATGATGTGTTGCAGTTCCTATGTATTTATAGATGCAGACAATCAGGGGGATTTTTCGAGCAAATTGAACAAAGGACCTGCTTGGGATTGCGATTTAATTGGTCCATTTGCAGATTATTTGTTTTCCGCAAAAGTAGGAATGAATGTCGAAACTGATGGCGGAGCTTTTAACAATATATGGGCGTTGCAATTACTGACCAAAGGGGATTTTGTTTCAGCAATAAGTACATTTAGCGGAGGCGCACTGAAGGACATTTGGCGTGATTTATGTAATAGCAATATGGATATGTATGCCAATGAAATTAGTTTGTCTCAAGCCATGAACGATATACTGTGGCTTGGCAATTTTAATGAGACTTCGACATACTACAAAGATGCTTTTTCGTGGCGTTATGATTATTGGTACAATACAATATGGTCTGATGAGAATTTGAAAGGCGTAACTATTTCTGACAATAACGGTGCGCTTACGGCAAACGTTAGTGGAACAGCGGCTTCTTATCAGTGGTATCGCTGTGATTCGGCAACGCCTGAGATTCCGGTCGCAATCAATGGAGCGACAATGGCGTCTTACACACCGACAGAGAACGGCATATATTATGTGGCGGTAAGCGGCGGCAATGTAGGATACAATCCTTATGCGGCAGAGCATCCGGAAGAATATACAACAGATTGCGAACTATCATTAGTCGCAAATACAGCAATTGTAATGCACAGTAATGCGATTGAAATAACGGAGCTGTAGAACGCGGTGTGAAGTGCAATGATTTCAGTTAATTAGCCTGTTAGTCTAGGCAGGCGGAGACTCACCTGTCTAGGCTAACGGAAACCACTAATGCGAGGTTACTCGCGCAAAGGTTTATCTAAACCGTGACTAACCTTTGGCACCAATCACATATGCTCGATCTTAATAGAATCCAATTCTATCAAATCTTCCATAGAATTAACTACTCTCGTCTGTACATAGTGGCATGTGCCATCAAGTTTCATGGTGCATTTTATGGTATTATTAGTCCTCTCAACTTCCTCAAGCGGAATTGTACCTGTGGCATCTTCTTCAAAGACACAGTCAATTGCTGCGGTTTTGAGGTTACATCCGTTAAATGTAACCGTATATTCGCCTTCATACAAAGTTATGTAAGGACCATACGAAACCCCGCCTTTATCCAATAAACGTTTTCCTTCTTCGTCATAACCGTTGATAACCCATCGGCCGCCATCCGCAAAAGAAAACTCATAATTTGATAAAGTTTTTAGCATTTCGTAATAGTTTTCAAAAGCAATCACCCGATAGCTTTCTGATAGATAAATTGGCTCTTTTTCTAATAGTTCATTCTTCGCGTAAAAGGTATCAAAGCCTTCAGTTCTGAATACTACCGCCACCTTTCCTTGTGGAAATTCTCCATCGTGTCGTTTTTCCGCAAGCCATTTGAAAGTATCTGTAATATCGGTAGCCCATTCCATGCTGTCTTGAAAATCTCCATAACACCGCATATCTATTTTTCCATCAGAAATTTCGGTCAAAACGTTGCAGTCCCAGAATGAAGCCAATCCATAGAATACTTCTTTTCGCTCCATAGAGGTAGTTATTTTTTCAAACTCAACTGTTTTATCTAGCGTTAATAATGTATTTCGCGTTAATCCTCCACTAGCCATACAAATGCAACAAAAGACTAGAAGTAACGCGTTTCGCCTCTGTGAATTTATTTTGACATAACTAAGTGCTAGTACAGTCGTCGGAATAAGCATGATAATTACAGGTATATTGTAACGTTCTGCGTAATCCATATTTGTAAGGGCATATATGTTAAGTAAAATCAAAAGGTTAAGCAAGTTAAAAAGCGCAAAAAACCTATGACTTTCTTTTATATTATCCTTTTTGCAAATCACTAAAAAAATAGTACTTCCAATGCCAACGAGGACTAAACTAATTGCAACAGCATTTTTAATCAGGGTTGCTGCATTTATTTCCCCAACCGTATATCCAAATACTTCGAAGAGACCCTTAACCGCAGTCATTAAGCGATCCAAATCAAATGATATCCATACTCTGTCATTCCAAGATAGAAAAGAATATTGCCTACTTAGAAAATAGTTATTTATAAAAAAGCCTATTGCGGCAAAACTCAAGCCAGAAAAAGTAGCAATAAACAAATTAAATCCGGGTTGCTCTAAAAGTTTTGTGGACTCTTCGTTTTTATTATACTTATAGTGTCTAGCCAACAAAACCATTGTAGCGGCTAAACAAGCAGGGACATATAGCTGAAATAATTCTCTTAGGCCTGACATCCCCGCTAAAAGCGCAACGCATCCATTAAGAAATGTAATTGTCAGGGCCTTTTTTTTATACTTTTCCCATTTTGTCATAAATGTCAAAGAAAACGTTATAAACGCAGTCACAACGTAGGGAGTATAAAAAAGGGCTAGATAAAGCTCATAATAATAGACATACGAAAAAGAGGCAAGCAGTACGGGAATGCTAGTGATAAACAGCCATCTCGACTCTAATTTCACGCAAAAAAGAAAATATGAGGCAATTAAAGCGCAAAGGCTCACAACTGTCGAAACAAAGCGCCAAGAGCTCCAATTAACAAAGACTTTTGCCAAAGGCACATAAATAAGCTGCGCTGAAATTACTCTGAGCTCAGTAGGATAATACCAATTTTCTGAGATGAACGAATGCTCTTGCGCTGATAATTTAGCCAAGACTAATTCACTTGCCATGTCAGAATCCAATATTTTTTCAGAACCATATTGGTTCAACGATATTATTAGAAAAATTGCTCCAATTCCCAGACAAAGGAAAACTATAGTCCATATACTTTTGTCATTAATGCGTATGTTGTGCTTATGCTGCAAAGTAAATCCTCCTCTTACTTAAAATTTTATCATACAGTTACTGGCACAGGATCGGTGTGAATTGTAAGTTCTTCCTCTTTTAACATCTGATAAATTTCATTTTATTATGTGATATGCAAAACTGTAAATCAGATAATCACAGTTTTGTAATAGCTCTTTCAATCTGCACATAAAACGGAGCCGTGCCGGTAGCAAGCACTCTAAACTGTAGGTTTTCAGTTTTTTCAAGGGAAAAATATAGTCTTTGAGTTAACCAGCCATCAACGCTCCAAATTAGATCTTGCCCTTTTATTTCAGATTTTGCGAGTTCCACGCAGTTCGCTCCAGAGACGGCATCTATATAGCATATAGTTTTTTTAGGATTATATTCTATCTTTTCTATCCCCTTAAATATAAACTCAACGCAATATTCCCCTTCCGGATAATCTGTATATGGTCCAAACAATGCGGCGCCAGGCTCCTTTACTAAAAGGCATGCCTTACGGTTTTCCTCGCAAATATCTCCTGTGTTAGAGCAATACCCTATAAAATGTGGCTTATTTAGGTAATACTGCTCATCAAGTTCTAAAATTGTCTCATATTGCGGTAACCTATCAGTCTTTTTTGCGCAGAACCACCAAACAAAGCTATCATTTAAGGACTCAGAAACCGCCATTTCTTCGTCCATAATTGTTTGGTTGAAATCACTTGTCTTTACAAAACCGTCAACTACCCCCTCCACTGCTATATTTTGTAAAAGTCTCTCGGGGATTATCCCACTTTTCGATACAATATCAAAACCTGCCAGTTTCACCAATGTATAGGCTTGTAAGTACTCGAGTTCATGGACATGTTCTGGCTGGAACCACGCAAATTTCCTCGTTATAAGGGCATTGGGCGAATCTATGACTAAAATGCCGCCGGGCTTAAGCACACGATTTGCCTCGCATAGAAAACGGCTCTGTGCTTCATAATCAATGTGCTCTATAAATTGACCGGCAAACACCATGTCAAACTCACCATCTTTTGCAAAATCCAAATAGCAGACATCCTTTTGATACCAACGAATATCTTCAGGAAGGCCTATAGGGCGGGGATTCAAATCAACCCCGGTATGTATAGCTTCAAAACGGTAGTTTTCCTTAAACCACTGATAATACCACAGACCTGCGCTCCCAACATGGAGAATATTATGCGCTTTATATGGAAGATTTTGCAGCATCTTAGTTCTTACATTATGTAAAAACACATTAAAATCCATTTATTATTTTCACCCCTATCCTATGCAATACGCTAGTGTTTTTGCTATGCCCCGAATCTCATCGTCTGAATAGCAATTATTTGTAATTTCATTTTCCCGCAAATCTCTTAACATTGCCTCGTCAATCGTATTTTTGGTGCTTGAAAGTATAAACTCAGCGTATTCTCTCCCAACTTCTTCAAGATTCATTTCATTTTCTGCATATTCTCGCGCTCTGCGTGCAATCCCCAGTCTAATTTCCGGTTCCTCTATCATGCGCCTCATGGTTTTATAAATCTGCTCCTCTTCTTCTGCGGAAGACATCGTCTCGACCGGCGCCAGTTTTATACACGCATCATCCGGCAACTCTCCAAAGTGATTTACATCGTTTACGACAACGCATTTACCGCGCGAAAGGATTCGGTTAAGGACTCCACTGTTTCCTCCATTATCCGGATAGCGTAAGTTGAAGCAAACATCCGCTGCATCAATGTAACTGTAAAATTTTTCTAAAGAGGTATATCCTGTAACAACAATTCGCTCCGACAAACCGCTACTTTTTTGTATTTGCTTAAACTCCTTTTCAATAGTTGCATCAAGTTTCCCTACAAAAATAAAAATTGCATTCTCGTATTCTCTAAAAGCTCTAACTGCGGCTTTCAAGAGCGGTATAGCACGTTTTGTCTCATGAATATGTCCAAAGGCAGCTAAGACTAATTGATTTTCATTGATATAAAGCGCCTTTTTCGCTTCCGCAACACTTACCATAGGTTCAACTGTCATATAGAGTGGAATTCTTTTTACTGTCCTTCCGATATCCTTATGTAGAAGTTTTTCCTTCTCTTTATCAATATGTACAATCACTTTGTCTGCATAATTTACAACGAAACCGTTGATTTCAACCCTACGATCCGGCCATCTTCCATGTTTTAACTCATCGATGCAGTGTTCAACCTGCGCCGCTGGTAAATCCTCACTGAGATATTCACGATATGTTTTAAAATCATCTTTCATTATAGTTAATCCAATGTGCTGCGCCACGCCATGCATGTTATAGTCATGTAAAACCAATATTCCACCATACTTACGCAAATATGAATACATATAATAATGAAACATAGAATTCCCCATCTGGTAGAGTACATGTGAATACTGTTTTGCATTCTTCGAAAAAACTTTGTGATTAAAAATACAGATGCTCTGCGGTATATCACAATCTGGAGCGTATCCATCATCAATGTAAACATCAACTTGAAAGTAATTCGCTAAGACAGTTAAAATATCTACACTATAGTCAGATATTCCTGACTGCAATGGAGGTAGCGGTGTAAAAAATGCAAGCCTTGGTTTTTCGTTTCTACATTTGATTTCAGGTTCAAGTTGTTTAAGACTGTGAATCGCTGCATCGGCAACCTTCGTCCATTGAAATTTTCCTAACCTCTCTTCTCCTCTTTTCGCCATGGACTCAAGTTTGTCATCTTGCAAAGCTTCTACCAGGCCTCTCGCAATATCTTCCACCTTCTCCGCGTCAACGAGAGTGGCAGCATCTCCACCAATCTGCACTAGACTAGAATTATTCGATGTCAAAACCGGCTTTCCACAAGCCCACGCCTCAACAACCGGCAAGCCAAAGCCTTCATACTTAGAAGGAAAAGCAGCAAGAGACGACATGTTGTAGAGTTGGACAAGTTCTTCGTCTGTCACAAAATTTGTCAAAACTACTTCTCTTTCTACTTTCATCTTTTTTGCTAACGCGGTGTACCGCTCGACAGATGCAGGTTGCAGTTTACATACAATAGCCAGCCCAAACTTTTCAATCAGGTTTCTCGGCAACCTACCATAAGCTTCGATAAGGCCGGCAATGTTTTTTCTTTCATCGTCACCACCGGTACAAATTATAAATTGTTCTTTGAGATTAAACTTTTGGCGCAAAGCGCTTTTCTCTACTTCGCTATACTCTTTCTTACAAAAGATATCATTCGGCGCACCCCAAATCACTTCGATATGCTCCTTATCGAAATTAAGGTAGCTAATCAAATCATCTTTTGCGCTCTGTGAAATCGCAAGTAATTTGTCCGTCCAGCGAATCATATCGATGCGTTCCTGATACCATTTCGGTATCTTTCCATCTGGTGCAAAATAATGCTTCCTAAAAACATAAGGTATAATGTCGTATAAAGTTGAAACCACTTTCACACCTTCAAACCATTCTTTTCGATAAGCCGGAACTAAATCATCAAATGGTGAAGTAATGTAGAAAATATCAATTTGATTCTTTTCAATGAACCGCCGAATCAGTGCCCCCATAAAAGCGCCATCATTTCTTTTAAGTAGTGATAAATTTCTACCACAAGCAAAATATTCTTCTGTTAAATTAGGATAATTCCATAATCCAAATGGCTCAAACACATTAAACATAAAGTAATGGTTCTCTTTATCCCTCTTTATCATTTCACTGAACTGTGCTAAGTTATAATTTCCAATGCCGCGATTTTTAGACATGGGTGCCAAAATTGCTGTGGCATCAAATGCAATATTCATACATCTATTCCTTTCAACTTTCGAAATGGTCGCTACATCACTTACCTTTACCCACGATTTCGATTGAAGGCAATGGGAAAATAAACTTTCCGCCCTTTTCTAAAAAATCCCTTTCTCTTTCGAGAATATTCTGTCTGAAATGCCACGGAAGAACCATATAGTAATCCGGTCTTTCTGCAGATAACTTATCCTCCGAGTCTATCGGGATTAGTGTTCCAGGTGTAAATCTTCCAAACTTCTCTGTGTTAACCTCTGCAACAACAGGAATATCCTTCTCTGTAATATTGCAATACTGCAGTATTACATTTCCTTTTGTTGACGCTCCGTATCCATATATTCTTTTGCCCTTTGAAATCTCACTATTTATTAATGCCACCAAATCAGTTTTATGCTTTTCTGTTCTCTCAGCAAATTCTTTATATGGCTTTTCTTCAAAGTATCCTTCTTTAATTTCTCTTTCAAGAATTTCCTGTACTTCCTTGCTGACTACCGATTCTGGTGCCTTATGCTTAACCGTTATGGCAAAACTACCGCCGTTTATATCATTAAACTCTACATTAACGATATCAAAGCCGACCTTTTCGGTCATCCAAAAGATTTGCTGCAAGGCATAATACTCGAGATGCTCATGACAAATTGTGTCGTAAGAAACATTTTTTATCATAAAAGGCATATAGCTCTGTTCAAAATGCCAGATTCCATCTTCCGCTAAAATTGCCTTGATATCTTCCATAAACTTTATAGGCGATTCCAAATCGTAAAACATGGCAATAGATGTCACAACCTTTGCTTTTGCTTCTTTCCCTAACTTGTCACAAAAAACTTTCTTAGAAAAAAATGTAGGGATCAAGTCTACATAATCAGGGTAAAACTCTTTGAACTTTACACCCGTAGGATCTATACCAACCCTCTTTATTTTCTTGCTAGAATAAGCTCTAAGGGTCGTGCTATCGTTGCTTCCTATATCGACAACTATATCTCCATCCTTTAAATTTACGAGGCTTTCTATTTTCTTTACTTTTTCATTTAAGTGCTTGACCATTGACGCATTTAATCCGGAACGATAGCCATAATTATCGCCATACATCTTAGTTGGCTCAAAGCTGTGCTTAAGTTGCACCAGACCACAGCAATTCTCATTATCTTTGCTACACCTTACCAACTCGAGCGGTTCGACATCAATAAACTCATCCTTCGTTTTGGGAAACACCCCTGTTAACGCTTGATTTCCCAAATTAAGTACCTTTATCAAATGTGTGTTTCCGCAAATTCTGCACCTTTTAATCTCTTTATGCATTTTGTTCTTCTCCTTTTTACATTTCCTCAAGATTTCCACTTAGCACACCTAAATCAACAAAAACTGAGTTAATCCCAGTAAAGGCATATTCTGTATATCCTTTTTGAGTCAAGAACTGCAGAATTTCATTGTTCTTTTTACCATAAGACAACTTTGCTTCATATGGAATCATCTCTATGCAAATTAGCGTTGGCCTAAATCGTTCAAAATCATACGAACGCAACACTTCCATTTCCGTCCCCTCTATATCAACGTTTAATATTGTCGGTGGCACCTTCACATAATCTTCTAATATCCGTTTAATTGTGATACACTTCACCTTTGTTGTTTTCTCTATTTTCAACACTTGATTTACTCTTAGAGCTTCTTCTACGGAACTATAATCCGCTGACGACAGGCCATCCCCATTCAAAATGTAAAAATCGATTTCATCATCTGTATTTGCAGAAACGCAATAGTTTAAAACTAAATCTCTACTGCGCATTAACTTTAATTCTGGGATTAGCTCGGGATTCGCCTCTACTAGTACTCCCTTCGCACCTTTCTCGTAAAAATAATATGTATTGCTGAGCTCTCTCGCATGATTAGCGCCAAGATCCAAATAGGTGATTTCCTCTGCTTTATAACCTAGCACCATTAGAATGTATGCCATAATACTATCTTCACCAGATTGTGCATTTGTAATCTTTTCAAAAAAACTTCGCTCTGATTTTTCAAATATCGATGGGTTCAAATCTCGCATACAGGTCATATCTGCCTCTAGTTTTGACAGCCTGTTTGAAGTAATTGAAAGCATCGACTCTATTGTCCCGTTAATGTCTTCCATCGACTGACGCAGGGCGTCGGATTTATCATCTATTAATCGTTGTACAATTTCTGCAGTTACGAAGTCAGAATTAAATTTATTCTTTGTTTCTTCTAGTTGTCTTTCATATTTCTCATCATTTTGCGATAATAGGCGAACCAGTTCTGCTAAACGTCCGATTGAAGGCAATACTGCATTGTTAAACTCAGTTTGCTGAAAACAGATGGGCTCGATATACCACTTTAGTAACTTCCTTACGCATCGCTTAAAAAAGACTATTGCTCCACCGATAAACTTTCTACACGAATATATATGCCGATAAGCATAGTTCTCTCGAGT
>ODAI012496137.1_pt1 | contig 59732 bp, 64 predicted proteins | sample 1539321 | NCBI WGS metagenome assembly ODAI01 (sample SAMN02144231, study PRJEB22623) | gut metagenome | biome: sheep rumen | host: Ovis aries | place: New Zealand | reverse complement strand
TTAAGAATCATATTACCCATAGACATAATAGGATGAAATGGATTGCCGATAGTCACATGCCAGAGGCCTGTTGGTGCCGGAGAGAGAAGAGAGCTTACCATACTTTTTTGAGGACGGCCAAGCATGTTCAACATTCCCCCTGCAAGCATACCACCTAGGTCATTAAGGAAATTCTTAATGGTGTTGAGTATACCACCGTTGGCCTCGACACTACTTTTAACTTCTGATTTGACAGTAGACATGTCTTTTGCAAAAGCATCCATAAAATTGGTGAAACCGCCAGAAGTTTTCATTATGTTTAGATTTGAGAAAATGTTATTCTGGTGAGCACCTCCTCCATAATATCCACCTCCCCAGAATGTGCCTGTAGTGTAGGTTACATTGAGAATATTAGATATCAGATCAAGCATCGCCTGTCTTCCGTTGATACCATTGTAACTCCTGAGTTCGTATTCAAAAGTGATCTTGAATGACTGATTGAAATCAATACCACCTTCTCCTCTATAATATACTTTCTTTACTGCATCAACCGGACCGTACACCTTGTTGCTATCTCTGTATGAAAGCATTCCTGAGTATGGAGGATCCATTCCTAAACTTTTTCCTCCAAACATTTTTTCTATATATGGATTAATAGCATTCCCTGCCACACCTGCCTGATACTGCTGTCGATAGGTTTTATCAAACATTGCAGACGCAGCATTAAGTGGCTTGCTACTGCTATCTGCATTTATATCAGATTGTTCCCACTTAGCAGTCCTTTCCTCATAAGGCATTGATACAGAATATGTTAATATACTATCAAGATTGTTTCCTGAGGTATTTAACCAAGTCACCAATTGTCCGATTGGAACAGGGTTAGTTGACTTAGTTGAACTGCGTGTACTCCCAATACCAGCAGCAGAGATATAGTCGTCAACTGGAGTTGGGTAACGACGAAGTGTGATGAGATAGTTGTTGGGAACTTGTCCAAGATACTTACAATACATGAAATCCGCATATGAATAAATCGCGCTTCCGAGCATCCCTTTCTGGGAGGCATCAACGAGTTCTTTGATAGTATACCCAGAATTCTGTCTAATTTTTTTGCGGTTTTCAGGAGTATCGATGAGTGGTACGTTATTCGAGAGTCTCCACTGAGATGCCTCTAAAACCGAACCCGAATCCCCACCAAGTAACACAGCGCCAGACTTATTAAAAATTGATTTAACACCAGGTTTTCCGATTTTTGGATCATATGTTGGATCGCTGATCATTTTTTGTTTTTCACTCTCATCAATGACATCTGCAAAAGCCATGAATGGAGAAAACCCAAGGTATGAGTTGAGTTCAGCAGCAACTCCCTTTCGAAGTAAATACTCGCGGTTTACCCTATGAGATTTAGAGTTGCCACTCGAAGTTTCAAATGCTGCTCTATCTAAATTTTCATATAACATCTTTTAACTATCATCGTTTAATACTAAAATAATAAGGTTGAATTCATGAATGTATTTGTTTTTAACATTATTATTTAATCAAGTTTACATTTGTATTAATTATGGGTATATCAGACTACTTGGTAAAAATAGAAGAATTAACAAATACTAATCTCAAATTACTTAAAGCACTTAATGATTCGTTTTATACAAATCAAGAACATTTGAGTGTTAATTTGGATGAAGGTTCGTTTGTGATTCCTTCATTTATTTCTTTGGAGAATAAAATTAATTCCCTGCAGAATAATTTTGATAATCTTGTCAATGCCCCTACTTCAGGAGAAGCGTATTTCGGATTCGATGGTAACAGTCGTTCTATTGAAGTTAAGAAATATGAACAGTCTCCAGCCCCTGTTATACTCACTCCTCAATCAGTATTCTATCATGAGAATAACCAAGTATTGAAAGATTTCTTAACACCAGTCCCATATCTTAGGTTTGACTTACAAGGATTACCTAATGACATCACTGCAGTAGTCATTAGAAAGGTTGCCGCTGTGTCTGATACTGCTAAATCAAGATTTTCTACACTTATAGGCGATACTGCTGCATCTAGTAGGGTTGCCTGGGGAGATTTTAAAAAGATCCTCGACGACCTCACCCAGGATGAAGATTATATATTATATGATTCGACAAAATCTCTTCCAGTAAGAGAAGGACAGGGGTCTGGGTCTTATGTTATTAGAGAAATCGTTGATGAATACACCGATGATAATCTCGATCAACATATAATTTTCAAACTTGCTAATGACATTGACGGATTTCAAAAGTCTCTTACATATCTTCTTTTTGATCAAACCATAGAAAGAAAAATAGCACTGGGTAGTTATCTTGTTTCGTGGGATGGAAAAGTAAAATTCCAAGTAGAAAATCTTAATTTTAATACGAATACTATTGAAGTAAGGGTGATGTTTGGAGATTACACCGACATGGTTCCATTTACTGATACCACATCAATATCTCCTGATAATATTAGTGAAATGTCTAAGTTGAGATATTTTTCAAGTATTAGCAATGATGATTTGTTCGTAGGGGATAATTACGTCAAGGTTCCTCTTGAAGAAGATAGATATATATATGTAGCGATCGCCCCATTAAATAACCGAATGAATATACGTGCCCCATGGGGGGATGGAGTAGTTGTGGACACAACCCGGCTTGTTAATTCGGATAGTTCAGATACTCACAGAGACTTTGCCTCTTATTATGAGACTTGTAGAAACATAGGAGATATCTTAAATGAGATATCCAAGGTAATGTCTAACACAACTACAAGTCACACTGTGTCTGAGTTAGATGCTTATCAGTCAGCAAAACCTGTATTAGATAGTAGAATCCTCAAGGTGATACATATTAATAAACACTTAGATGAAACAACGACTATAAAGAATATTCGTGCTTTATACAGTCAGAAAAATAGTTACAATGCTGATCTTACTGAAACACAAAATTCATTAACTACCTTACAGGAACAACTATCTGCCATTGATTTTGAAGACACAACCGGTATTCGTACAAAATTACAAAATCAAATTAACGAACTTACCAAACATAAAGGGGAAGTTACTACTGCGTTAATAAAGATATCTGATGAAATTGCTCTCACTGCTAATAATTCATTAGTTCCTATTGAAAATGCAAAATATAGAATCAGAGGATTCTTCGACTTCGTGGAATTTGTAAATGGATTGAATGAGGCTGGTTATTCCGGTATAGATGAGAGTAATATCAAAGGTATTTATGTACAATACAGATACAGGAATATCCAACAAGAAGCTGGAACCGCAGTCACGTTTACAAAAGACACAAATGGTGATGGTAAAATAGATGATTCCGAGACATTTATTTTCTCCGATTGGAATCGTCTTGCTACTCCGCTCCGTCCGAAGGTGAGAGTGAAAGGAGGAGGGTATGAATCGGAAGAAGACACATCTAATAAAAATCTTCCTTCATTCAATCAAATCGACATCCCTATCACACAAGGAGAGATAGTTGATGTGAGATTAAAAGTTATATATGATTTCGGATATCCATTTATTCAGATGATGTCTGATTGGTCTGATATTATGGAGTTCACCTTCCCCGATGAGTTTATAAAAGATGTTGATGTAACAACCATCATAGACGAAAACAATAATGATATAGAGACCAATAGGTTCAACTCTATACTTTCGAATGAAGGAATTATTGATCATGTGGGGGATAAGATTCTCGATCAGGACGTTACTTACTTCCATAAACCAGAAAACATCTCCAGTGGGTTCTACACAGCAGAACGTCGTATCATTCCTCTTAGAGACAAACTCAAGGATATGGATGATAAAATAACCCAAATCGTTGATGAGGTCACCGGCGATGCTGCTGATAGACTACAAGTAAGTATTGACTTTGATGAATCCTCAATCATTATTTCTCCATATGAAATAGGACATGTTCTACTCCGGAGTTATGACTCATTTGAAGGAGTTAATGAAACTGCTGGTAATTATGAAAAAGATGCGACTACAGGAAATGTTTCAATATTATGCAGCATCCGTCTCACGAACACATCAGAACGATCATTAAAGATATTCCCTATGTTTATGGGATCAAGTGATACAGCGATTGGTGAAGACTTGAAAAATTATAAATTTGACAAAGACGATTTCTACTCTTCTTATGCTGGTGAAGGTAGCGGACCATTCAAAAACGGATCTGCTGTGTGGATTAATCAGATTGATAGTAATAAGGATAGAGTATTTACTGAGCAAACCACTAATCAAATAATTACTTTCCGAACAAGAAGTCCTTGGGATGGGGAATATTATTATGCAGCAGACACGGGCAGCGGACCATATACTGCAATATCAGCTTATTTACCTTCTCAAAAAAATAAGTATACTGCAGGGCTAGCAAATGACGAGGGAATGCTCGCATATCCTTATTTGATCAAGGAAAATGGTCTAAAACTCACATACAAAGAAACAGCTAAATATATGTTATTAAACAAGGGAGATGATATTGTAATTCCGGTGTACGTAGAGTATAAATTGAGTAATTATAATTCTGTTAAAAAGACGATGTCATTTGATATTCGCACATCTCTTTATGAAGATCCTCTAACTTATACATTTACAATAGAAGCTCCAAAAACTACTAAGATAGAGAATAAATTAGTTAGTTCGCTGACTAAACAGTTTAATAACAAAGAGATTAAAAACTTAAGATATAGAAGTATTGTCAGATAAATATGGGAGATAATAAAAAGGACATAATAAAGAGTATTAGAAGCGGAGAGATTGACATAAACAATCAATCTCTCTTCTTCCCTATAGTTATTAAAGGTCTTCTTGTTAAACTCAACGAGCAGTTGAAGGTGAGAGAAAAGAAAGTCCCACATTTCATCATCCATACTGGTGACGACACGATGTACTTAAGTGTTAAGGGACAGAATGCTTCAATAGAACCTCTTGAAATATCAAACGAAGATTATGTATATAATTCTGTTCCACGGTGTTTGGTAACAGTAAGTGGTGTGAATTTGGAGACGGATCAACTCACTAACCCATATGTTCATGGTCAGATGCAGTATGAGAGTGAGAATAGTATATATACACTTGTTGGTGAATTCCGTAGAGTCCCTCTTAAGATATCTGTGAATTGCAAATATTATGTTGACAGTTGGGGCGATATGATGGAACTTACACAACACATCATTTCTAAACTTGCGTTCATACAAACATATTCAGTTTCCTACCTCGGACAAACCATTCTCTGCTCATACACTATTCCAACAGACATAGATAGGGAATACACTACCGAACTTGATGGGACTACTCAGGATAATAAACTAAGAACCACTGAACTCCAGCTCGAGATAGAAACAAACTTCCCGGTATGGGAACCAAGAACCATGATATCAACAGATAATTATATCAGTAAGGTGACTGGTGGTGGGATGGGTATGGATTATATCACAGACGAACCTCTTCCCGAGAATGAGGCAATAGGAAAATTAAAAATACATCATACAGGAACTATAAAGTAAAATGAAACTCTTTCACGGATCTGTGCGCCCGGGTAAGGTGCTAGAAATAATAGAAGATGGTGCTGGTGCTATCAAAGCATCCGCCCCGGGGCTCTTCACTGATGCGGACGGTACTGAAGTGCTCCCTCCGATCTATCCATGGCCCTTTGGACATCATGCTAACTCGTATAGTTGTCCAAAGGTGGGAGAGGAAGTGTGGGTGATGTCCTTTACAGACAATCCACTCCAACTCCACTGGGTAAGGAAAGATGATTTTTCAGAAAATCTCAAAGACCTTCCACTTACTGATGAGGCACAGAATCTTGAAGTAGTAGTGAACAGGGAATTCGAGGATTCTAAATGGGCAATCCTTTATTTCAGCAATGACGACGGATGGATGATGAGAAAAGGAGAAGACGGTGCAATTAACATCCGAAATGATGGGAGTATCCTTCTCAAAACAAAGTTCGACAAACGTATTATTGATATATGTGAAGACAGCATATCGTTGGGAACTGAAGGAAAAGCTGATGATAGTGCTATGTTATATAGCAAATGGAAGGAATGGGCAGATGAGTTGTTAAATCAGTTTAAAACCACTCTTATGAACGCAGCATCTGCCAATCCATACACTGCCAACCTCGTACCAGCATTTCAGACAGTTGCGGCGGCTTTACAACCTAAGATAGAACCTATAGAATCAAAACACGTAAGTATAACAAGCAATTAAGTTATGATACAACGACCTAACGGAACAAGATACGAAGACTATAAACTCTGGGGTAACACCAAACAGACCCCCTATGATTATAAAGAAGAGGGGTTAGTGAAGAGAATAGTGTCGAAACCAATAGCAAACACAGACAACCCTGTGCTCCGAGCAGTATTGAGGTTTTATGAATCATTAATTGTGTTTCTGCTCAAATACATAGACATACTCAAACACTTTAAAGACGTTCATTGGAAAAATAGATAATTAATTAACACTCAATCAATTACACTCATCAAATTAAATGTTTGGTGAGTTTTTTGTATATATAATATGATGTTAATTTAGTGAAATATGGGTAATATAATTCAATCTATCAAGCAAATGAATCCTGTTGAATGGGCGTTTTTGACATTTGCGACATTAACAGTTGCTATTATGATAGTCGCCATCGTTTCTATCTGTGAATTAAATGATGATCGATTGTACTCGGAGTACACATACAATATTCAACGGGAGAATGTGGAATTGATGTATGACGGTGCTCGAGCCGATCTTGTTCAATGTATAGATAGCACCATCCGCTCCTATGCTCCCACCACTTGTATGAATGGTCTAGAGATACTCCGTCAGTGTGAAGACGGGAACATTGATCTCTTTTTTGTTCTTGCGCAAGGACATCTAGAATCGCATTTCGGAACACGAGGGATGGCTCTCAAGACAAACTCAGTTTTCAATGTTTTTGCTTATGATGGACATGATTATCAAAAGATAAACAAAAAAGGAAAGTATAAACATCCAGATCTCTCTCTTATCCCATACATTAAACTATTAAACGATAAGTATCTAGTTGATGGTAAAACCGAAAAAGATTTGATGATGAATTTTGTAGATGTAAACGGACATAGATATGCATCGTCTGAGGATTACGAAAATAACCTCACTAATATGTATAATAGATACATCAGTAATGAACGATTGATGAACTGTTATAGGAATTATACTAAATATAAGATATTATCTGGTAAGTGAATACAATAAGTTAGGTTAAACAATCTTAGGAGAACGAGAGTTCTCCTTTTATTATTTATACATGAAATCATTTATAAAAATATCACAAAATATTACACCACTCTCTGAAGGCCTCTTTGATATGGAAGGTGGAGATAGATTAGAGAAAGGTGTAGAAAAGGATTTGAATGATATGTTTTTGAAATCATGCAAAGGCGATTTCAAAACCGTTTATTTCAAAGATGGATCCGTACGTGTGAATGGCAAGTTAATTATATCCCACACAGACGTCGAACGTATAAATATTAATTGTAGGGATTTCCATGGAAAACTCATCATTGAAAACTGCCCGAAGTTGGTTGGGTTTGAAGGCAGTTTCTTGGAGAAATTTGCAGTTTTTGACGGTTCAATAACCATCAATCAGTGCCCCTCTTTAGTATCCCTTAAAGGACTCCCAGGTCTCATCAAAGGAGATCTCAGCGTGACTAATTGCAAGAAACTCAAGAGTATTGACGGTGTAGATTCCGTATTCGGGAATTTTTATTGGAGTGGTAATGGCAAAAAGTATACTGAAGAGGAAATCAAAGGCAGAACTTCTGTTATTAAAAAGATATTCTGTGGGGAAGAAGAGATAGTGGCAAATATCGAAGAGGGGACTCTTGTTGTGGAAGCATTCAATAACCAATGGCTTCAAAGACTCGCTCTTCAGTTGAAGAAATATCCATACAAAAAAAGTTCGTGGGAAACAAATTATAAAGAGGTTGAAGCTTATAATACAGTCTCTCAGTTATTTGCTGATTATGGGCGCACATCTACACGTGGAGGAAGAACAGGAAGGATGTTAGATAAGATATCCAATGAGGATATTGATGTGTACGATATGAGCAACGAAGGTGATAAGAAGGACTTACAAAAAGCATTCTATAACTCATACAGTCTTAATGATGCAAACGGTTCAGATATCATGTTAGTATTTAACGAGAGATTGGGAGAGTTCGTAAAAGCCTATGGACTCATTACTAAACCGAGAGGTGGTCAAAACGACCAGGTGGCTTGCGTGATCATACCTCATAAAGAAGGGTATTATAACGATTATAATTATAAGACGTTCTATCATACGAAAACTGAAGTTAAAAACGACTTGATGAGATTGGGAACCGGCTATACTGTTGTAGTTATTAACTCCGGAGAGAGCACTGGAACGAGTGCTGACGTACGTTATAAATTACAAACTGACAGAACAAATGCTCGAAAAGGAGTTATTAATCCTGGGGATGTTGAACAATATAAAGAAATTGCCAAAGCAAATCTTAAAAGATATAAAGATTTGCTTGCACAAATGAGACTCGAACGCAAGAAAAACGATGAGACTGCAGGATACGATAAACTCATCGATGAATATGAGAAAATTCAAATGAGAGTGATCAAAATGATCCGCGGAGTAACTAAGAATCCGAAGAGTTTCGAAAGATATGACGTAGATGGGTTCTTACAGTGGTTGAGAGATGAACAGAGGTATAACAATAAATATAGATATGGCTCTAAGACCTCCGGTCCTCAATATTATGGAGAATATGGGTTAATGTATTATTTTAAGAATTTTATGAATAGATACATGGCGTGCTTTGGGAATAGTTATAAATCTTCAGTTGATGCAAGTGATTATAAGTACCTGGAATCAGCTACTGAATCATTAAAAAAAGCAATAGATACAGCAGATCAAAAATTAAAGAAGTTTGGATTTTAAAGATCTCTATTAAATTTGATAAATAATATTATGAATAAATTAGTAGATCTATACGAATATGTGGCCGGTAAACAGTCGGAAACTGTTGGAGAATTGATTGTGTTCTCTGAAGGCCCGGAGAAAATCTCCACTAAACTCCACGATGAACTCGAACGGGTGCTTGATGGAAGTGCTAAAGAAATCATACTCAATAGCATGAAGGAGTGGTTTAAAAATAACCCGAAAAGGAGAAATATCAAAGCCATCTCACACTGGTTTATCACCATGTATCTCCTCAACGACTCTGATAAGACTCTTATCGATGTATCTAAAGAACTTGATCGGATTGGAGTGATCGGCCCTTGCTCTTGGTGGTCGATGATTGAAAAAAACGGACTTGGTGGTAAAGTGGGCTGTGGACAAGGAACGATAGAGTTCGCTACTGCTACGGAGAAACAGTTCAGGGAAGGAACATATAAATACTCCCACAGCGATATCTTCCTCAATAATCTCACTTTCTCTCCATCTAAGTACGGAAACGGATACAATGATCTCCCAGAAGAAGACATGTCGGTGCTCCGTAGAAAGTTCTGGGATTGTATGAATGGAGTAACCTGTGATATTGAGTGTGTGCCCGGATATCGTTTAACCAAGACCCCTGTTCCTAATTTCAATGTTAGTCTAATAGTAAACTACGACAAAGGAAAACTTAAATCCTTTCTGAAAGAACTGCGGAACGATCATCGTCTCCAGAACTATGCTAAGAGACATGAAACAATGGGCCGAGGGATAACCGCTTACTATGCAAGCAAAGGTCCTGGTGATTATGTGGGTGATTAAAATTTGATTTAAACGAGTTAAAAAAGGAAGATGACCATTTTATCATCTTCCTTTTTATCTTTTAAAATACGCGAGTTTATCGCGCAGAAAACACATCTATACAACCTTCCTTAACAAGAAGAGGAACAGTCACGCAATAAAAGTGTTTTATTGGGGGTGATTGGGGCGAACTCAGATTTTCTCTTATATACAACAATGCTCTGGGTGTCGTGGGCAAACCCACTGTCCCTCTTACCAAATATGTATCCGGAAAATCCAATGCTATTTTTATTTTCTTATCCCTAGGATTTGATTGATAAGTTATTGGATGAAAAGATTTAATTGCTTGTGGGTAATCCCTGATAATATCAATTCGTAGTCCAATATTATACTTATTTTGTAGATTAACAGTTCTTAGGTAATCGTTCATCATACTCAGTCCCCCAATTTCACATTTTTTTAAGACACTCAATACTTCCTCACAAAACTTTTTCGATGTCATCCCATGATAGAACTCCCAATCAGGGAGGTTCACTGAGCATAACATGTATAATTCATCTGAGTAATTAAAATTCCTCCTTTTAATTGATTGTTTGAGAAAATCATCGTGTTCGTTGGATAATGAAAATGATTCATATTGTGCATAATATAGATTACACGGGGTATCTAAACTTATGTTATAAATATCTCCAAAAGTAAGTCCACTGGGGGATGTATTAAATATGCTCATGTATTTAATATATTAAACCATGGAAGAATTTAAAGGTACTCGTTTAACTCTCGAGATTAATGGAGAGAAAGCTGTTTGGGAATCCCCAGCGAATGATCACAATGTTGAAGACATACTCCGAGCACTGCGCGGACTGCTTGTGGTTCATATGTTCTTAGATTCGTCGTTTATAGACACATGCGGGTATTTGCACGAGGAGAATGCAGGGCTTTACACAAAAGAAAAGGAAGACGAATAAGTCTTCCTTTTTTTTTACAGTTTTTTGTATATTGTTACGTTTGATCTATTATTTTGAGTAGCGATGCCTCCTTGGCCAACGTTTCTGGAATAGACAAGAGTCATGGAAGTTGATGGATAATAACTTCTAGTTATCATGAAAGCATTAAATCTAAATTCTGCAGATGATCCAATCCCATAACTAAACACAACTTGCTGCCAGTTGATAGAACCCCCCGTTCCTGACGGAGTATAAGTAGTACCATCAACCGTTATGGTACCTTCCTCATCATAATAATTCGCTATTATACCCATTCCATTACTTGACACCCACAAATATCCTTCTGCATTAAATTGTCCCATTGCAGTTGAATAATCTTTCGATGCTGTTGTCTTGTAACCACCAGCATGAGAGTAATTTCCTTCTGCTAATGTATGATACCCTTCTGCATGGGAGTAGTCTCCTGATGCTATTGCTAATCCTTCAGCATGAGATGCTAATCCTGATGCCTTTGAAATATACCCCTCTGCATGAGAGTAGTCTCCTGATGCTTCTGTCTCAGATCCTTCTGCATGAGATGTTAATCTTGATGCTTCTGTCCTGTAACCTTCTGCATGAGAGTAGTCTCCTGATGCTGTTGTGCCAGATCCTTCTGCATGAGCACCTTTTCCTGTCGCTTCTATGCTTCCGGGAGTTTGTCCATCCATATATCCTTCTGCATGAGAACCCTTACCTGATGCTCTGATATATTTATTGGCACCTTCCACATATCCTTCTGCATGAGAACCCTCACCGGATGATTCGATACTACCACTATGTGCTGCATATCCTTCCACATGAGCACCATCGTTATCTGCATGAATAGTTGATTGATCAACAGAATATCCTTCTGCATGAGAACCCATACCGGATGATTCAATATTACCGATATTCGTTGTATATCCTTCTGCATGAGCACCATCGTTAGCTGCTCTGATAACTCCCTGTCCTACGGCATATCCTTCTACATGAGAACCCATACCGGATGATTCGATATTACTATTATGTACCGCATATCCTTCTGCATGAGCACCATCGTTAGCTGCATGAATAGTTGATTGATCAAAAGAACATCCTTCTGCATGAGCACCCATATCAGATGCTCTGATAACTCCCTGTCCTACGGCATATCCTTCTGCATGAGAACTTTCACCAGTAGCTTCTGTATTTTCTCCTTCGGCTAAAGATCCGACAATTCTGAATTTGGATTTAATTGAGTTATATCCAGGACTCGGATTATTTATATCAGAAACATAAGATATAACCAATTCTTTATAAGTAGTGCCATATGGGGCAAAAATACTATATCCACTGGTCTGCTCGGCGCGTTCTTTAATGGAGTATCCAGGAAGCTCGTCTTGCCCAAGACCGCTCGGCATGGATTGTGGAAGTGTCAAAACATTATTCATTATGGCTCTTTTGACTGTATTGTCATTCATGTGAGCATAACAGATATTGTACTTCGATACGTTACATGTACAAGTATTGTCTGATTCGTTGTAAATCAATTCTGATATGTAATAAGGAACTCCAAGATTGTTGTTGTATGTGACGGGGGCCTGATCTTCTCCCATAACGATAACTGGAGCTCCATTGATAGGATTACTGTTATTGATCTTAATCCAATCCACTATGGTAACGAAGGGGAGATGACTTTGACTATCTTCTTCCAAATCCTCATATCCGCTACTTGAGGGAGAGATTATTTGATATTGAAGGAGGTATTTTATATTGATCTGAATCACACTCGATCCAGTCGTGACGTCATTTATCTTTAAATCATTAGAAAGCCCTACATAAACTGTTCCGGTCGATCCATCTTTTCCAGCGGGCCCCTGTGCTAATATCGATGTGTTCTGACCATTGATCTTCCAATAGAGGTTTCCTTCATTATAATACAGGGTTGGGAAGCTCTGTACACACTCCCATCCATCAGCATACATGATGACACAGGACATATCGGTACGACCACTAAGTTCGGAGTAATCCGCAGTACTACGAAAACGCATATCAATGAAGACAAATGGAATCGCTGATAGAACTTGGATGGGAGTAGATGCTGTGGTATCCACATCCTCGAAGCATACAGTTATACATCCGGAATTTTTCAATCCATATATCGCAGCGTCTGTGTCTTCCTCATTGCCTTGGCTCAATTCGTTTAAACTATTTTTAATTAGAGGACCGAAATTACGTATATAGTAAGTTTTAGGTTCAACACCCCCAACAATCACCTCGATGGGGGTTCCTGCAGGAGTATCAAAAATAGTTTGCCATGAGAGATTAACAGTAATTAAATTCGTCCCAGACTCTCCGCGGTATAATTCTTGATTAGCAAGAACATCAAAATTTTGTTGAATGTTATCAAATGTCTTGTCGATATTGTCTCCATACTCCGGGGACAATGCAGGAGCCTCTATTTTCTTCAATTCACTCATATCAATTATTTTAATATCAATTTTATTTTATATTTCACATTCTCCACGTCGGTTTCCGATGCATATTCATATTTGAATGTTATGTTATATAGGTTATATATATAATCAAGTAACTCCGTGGCTTCATCTCCAAGTCGGTATGTCTCTTTAAGTTTGTCTTTAACAAGGTCTTTTACTGTTCTCTCATCATCAACTTGTTTTGATACTGTGTAATTTAGTTCACTAATGGTACAGAATGACTTGCTTCCATCGATTCCTTTATATTCAAACCCTCGTTCAAAATCATTAGTTATCTCAAATATATTATTATTTCCTATTAATTGACAATATTGGTAATCGAAAGAGAAATCCGGATCTGACTTCAGACATGGGGTCAACTCCCCACATCTTCTATAAACATAAATAGAATGTTTATTGGATTTATAATAACAGTTTTCATTCAATTCATCCTTTCCCACTTCTATCTCTGTTCCAAATCCATAGAAGTACAATTTGTTATTCATTTGTTTGATTATCTTAGAGATACAATCCATATATCCTTCGAACGAATCATCTATCCACGGATTATCATTTCTTAATTTTTCTACACCAAACCACTCCAAATTATTAGTCATTATAATAAAATGGTCTGGTGTGTTAATTGGTGTAGCATCTTTGCATTTTAATATAACACATATAGAATTATCAGTTCCTTTTTTATTCGATTCCCATCGATCGGTTCTGAAGAAAGGATCCCCAGTCCAACCAGAGTCTTTGATGTATATAAAGGACAATCCTACATTCTTTAACGGCCCCCCTTGTTCACTATCATCCACAAGGTTGCTTTTATCGTACGTCCATAGTCCTTCTTGATACAAGACACAGTTTTTGGATTCTGTGTATTCAACAATTTTTGACATATCATTGAGGTTGGTGACTGTTATTATCTTCGTAGGATTGATCCAGTTAAGAGCACCGTTGCTCTGAGTCGGGATTCCATCAACCCACACCACCGGTGTCCCGTCCAAACGAGGTGACTCATATAATTCTACTTCGAATTTTGTCGAACCATCAATCTGTGTTTCCTCTCCACCAAATGAGTTCAATCCAGAGTATCCATTATATAAATTAAATATGTTTTGATTGTGATCGATAAAATCCCAATGAATGATCTGAGGAGAGAGTTTATTGATGTCTTTAATCTCTGGTATTGAATAATCTCGTAAGTAATCTAGAACGTTGTATTCATCTCCTTTCACCCCATTAAAATCATAGACAACCTCATAACCCTGTTCTGGTTTAAGTTCTCCCGTGGAAGTGGCGTCCATATGAGAAAGCTGTAAATAGGGATCCGAAATGCTTTTTTTAATAAATTCATAATTGGTATACAACGTCCGTCTTTCCATTAAATTCTTTCCTATATAAACATCCACTCCCATAGAAAAATTATTTCCTACAAGTTGATTGGAAAAAAATGGATTAATTACATCTTCAAGATTAAAGCAAAAGCACAAATTAAAGAGTTGTGATGCAATAAGGTTATGTGATTTAAGGAGCGTCGTAAGTATGTAATCTGATTCAATATTTGGTCTTTCATATGAAAGTAAGTTATGACACACATAATCACAGCTCACTGGATTGACCTTCTGACCCGAGAGCGTAGATATTCCTTCGACCTGAGCAATGCCTTTCTGTAGGTTCAGATTGAGAATTTTATTATTGCCATCACCTATTATATCCAACATCTTCAACCAGTCATAGAAGTACTTAACAAATTTATTATGAAAACTAAATAATTTTTCTTTCTCTACATTTCCACTAACATCCAAAGGACTTAATGAAAACACTTTTGAATCTAACACCCCTCCGTTTGTCGAGTATAGGTTGAATGAGAAGTTAATGATGTCACTTTTATCAAGTTTCTCCAACCACACTGGTTGTAGACACTCAAATTGTTTGTGATAAACTGGATAACAAGAAGATCGTCTTGTTCCTGCAAAAAATGAATTGTCGGAATAGTATTCGGCAGAATCCTTTGTAAGTTTTTGATTCATGTCTGGAGTTACACTCCAGAAATTCTCTTTGAGTGTATCGCAATATTTTTTCAGGGTATATGAATGATTTTCATTGAGTCCGTCAATAGATCCTTTTTTATTAAAAGGCACATTGTTTGAAAGGGGAGAAAGTTGAAATCCCTGAATATAGATCTGTCCATTATAATTACCGAGGACAATATCCCATTTACACTGTCCACTAAGATATACACTCGTGTTATTTAACTGAAAATTATTCATATGTATAAATAATAATTTTAATACAAACTATTCTTATTATTTAAACATGACAAAAATTCCTACAAATATCATCATAGGTCGTTTTCAACCACTGACTGATGGGCATATGAAATGTATGGAAGAGGCATGGAAGAAACTGAAGATCGGTACAGTTATATGTATCGTGGACACTCCGGCGAACAAAGTAGATGCTCGTCATCCGTTCTCCACCGACACCCTCCTCCCTATTTATAATGATCTTAAATCTACATACAATTATATCAACGATATCGTTGTTGTTAAAAACGCCGATATAGTTAAGATTGGTGAGATGTTAAACGATAAGTATGAAATTAAGTCTTGGACATGTGGTACGGATAGAATCGACTCATATACAAAGATGTCAAACACCTACAAAGAACAGGCGGGACTCTCTGCCGACTTCCAGATGATCGAGGTCAAGAGAGGGGATGATGACATCTCTGCTACTCGAGTAAGAAAGGCCCTAAAGGATGGAGATATCAAGACATTTAATATGTTGACCCCCTACAATACATTGCGTTCATATATCAAAGAACCAAATAAAGTATATAATGTATTGAGGAGTGAAATTCTTCAAGTTGTTTAAAAGAGGCGATTTTTTAAATTACATTTTTTTAAAAAATTATTATTTGAATAAATTAAGTAGAAACTATACATGAAACAAAGTTACATTTATGAAACATTAAACGACGCAAAGTCGATGACCATTGAAAAGAAAGATGGTTTTATGACTTTAAGTGGCGTATTCGGTGTTTGTGGTGTACGTAATAACAATTCCCGTGTATATGAGACTTCTAACTATAAAAAGATGGTTGAAGAGATGCAAGGGAGAATCAAAGCTGACGGTGGTATCCCTGGTGAACTCGAACATCCTCAGTACATGAACATCACACTTGAAAACATCTCACATAAGATCACAGATATTAATATTGATGAGAACGGTGTAGTGAGTGGTACAATCACACTTCTTAACACTCCTAAGGGTAAGATCGCTCAGTCAATCGTAGAAGGAGGACTCCCTCTTTTCATCTCTTCTCGTGCAATGGGTAATGTCGATCCTAAGACAGGTGCAGTTACTCTTGAGAAGATCTCCACTTATGACTTAGTTGGAACCCCTGGTTTCTCACAGGCTCGTCTCCATCTCAACGAAAGTCAGATGGTTGATTTCGAGAACAAAATGCTTACTGAAGGTAAGGCAGAGGTTGGTAATGATATTTATACACAGATTGCTGAATCTAATATATTCTATGTAACAGAAAAAGAACAAGAAAATAAAGCAGAAGAAAATAATATGGAAACAAAAGAACTTCTCGAGAAATTTAATGCACTCGAGGAAAGAATTAATAATCTCGAGGAAGAAAACAAAACATTAAAGGAAGAACTCGAGAAGACTTCTAAGTTTGATTTAGAGAAACTCTCTGAAGGTATCCAGAACTGGTGCATTAATGAGTTCGCTCCTAAGATTGCAGGTTGGGTTACTGAAGAGTTCGCTCCTGAATACAAAGACGAGATGGTTGAAGAAGCAATGGATGCATTCAAGACTTATCTTCTTAACGAAGCCGCTCCTAAGATCCAGACATGGGTTGTTGAAGAGTTCGGTGGAGAGATCGAGCGTTGGGCAACCACAGAGTTCGCTCAGGGTATCCAGAGTTGGATTGTTGAAGAATATGCTCCTGCATCGCAGGCATGGCTCAATGAGCACTATGCACCTAAGGTAGAAGAGCAGATCGCTGCTGCAGTAACTGAATCCAAGAAGAACAGTCTTTCTTCAATTGATGAGACACTTCAGCTTCTCGAAGGTATCGAAGTAGGTAAGCCAGTATACAAAAGTGCTAAATCAGTCAATGAAGATGCTCCTAAGTTCATTCAAGAGATGCCAGAGTCCGTACGTCCACTTTACGAGAGCGCAAGCGACGAAATGAAGGAATCTATTAATAGAAGAGCAAAGATCTATAATTTCAGTTCTGAAGGTTCTATTCAGAGATTCTGGGAGAGCATCGACTTTAACGCAGTTCCTCAGACAAAGAACATCTATGAAGGACTTGATCAGATCGCTGACGAACGCGAAAGAGCAATCCGTGAGAGCTTCCGCCGTTGGAGAGCTATCAAGTAATTACATTCAACAACATTATAAAAGAGACATTCATCATGGTGAGTGTCTCTTTTTGTTTGATCAAGTTTGATTCAAATATGATTATTTAATCATGTATCAATCAGTTGTACTATATAACAAAACAAAGATTCATTCAGATTTTCTGGGAGAGGATATTTGGAATCTCCTTGATAAAACATACTCGCTTCCAGAAAGTTTTGATTATAATGAATTTATTGTAAATGAAGAAAAATACATCGCTCGTCCAGATCTCATATCGTTGGATGCATACGGTGATCCTATTTTCGCTGATGTAATATGTAAGTTGAACGGTATATCGAATCCTTTCGAATTGAATATGGGGATGACTCTAATCATCCCATCTCCATCAGATATCTTCTCTTTTGCACAGAAAGCTCCACAGAGTGAGATAGAAGGAAAGACCAATGAGGAAGTCCCTGTTCCAAAGAAAAAGAATCAGAAGAGACAGGCTAACGAGGCTATAGTTGGAGATAGACGATTTAAGATTGATGCAAGTAAGGGAATAGTTATATATTAATGTATGGCGAAGATTGAAGTAAAATACGATCCTACTCTCGAGCAATCTGAGATCATAGCACGGCTTGATAACACAAGTCCTGAAGAGGCTGGGGATGATTATGAAGGTAATCAAACCGCACTTCAGCAGACATCTATATACGGTGTCCAGTGTCCTATCATAGCAGTTAATAACATCATGGTTGCTTATGAGGATATATTGAGTTTCGAACTCGATGATACCGGTCGCGTTCCTAGAGTATCCCTTCATATAATAGATAGAAAATCCTTAATTCAACATCTCGATTCTCCGGGTAATGACAATGAACTACGAATACAAATACTTCCTCCGTTTGAGGATGCTTATAAAAAAATCAACCTAACATTCTTCATATCAGATTATTCCATGGGAATCGGAGGAGATGATCTCTTTATAACAGGGGATTACAAACTACCGAAATTTACATCATCACAATTCAAGTCCTTTGGAGAAGTGACTTTGTATGATTTATTCGATCAGATAGCATCCGACTCAGGATTAGGGTTCGCTACTAACGTAGAAGCTGGAGACGATGCGAGGTTCGTTTATTGTTCTTATAATTCTTATAAAAACATTCTTGAAAAGGAGATCTCACATAGTGGGGATGAGGTTGTTATTTATGATTGGTGGATCGATGTGTGGAATTATCTTAATCTAGCTGATGTTCGCGAGAGATATACTACAATTGACTCAGAAGACGACATGAAAGTATGGATTAGTGGCGCAGTTGATGAAGTGGGGGAGGGTATAAAGATAGAACCACAAGAGGTCCCTGCAGAACTCACTAATTTGTTTGGATCCGAAGAGTCGCAGTTACATGTAGTGGATTACCGAGTCATGACAAATCCGGGCATAAACATACGCGAAGGTACAGATAAGGTATATTCGGTGTATTCAATGAAGAATAAAGAATATCAAGATACTTATATCAGTGACGGCGATGTGAAAAAAGACGTGTTCGAAAATTTTGAATACAAAGGGGAGGTTTATGGAGAGTATGATTATATCACCGGAGGAATGATGAGAGAACCGTTCTTACAGAAAATGAAAAACGGATCGCTTGAGGTGGATCTCGCGCAACCACTCTTGGGATTACAAAGAGGAAATCATGTCAATTTTGCTTGTTATTATAATGATGATAGCATGGACTATCCAGTAGATAGTCTCAAACCCGAAGGCGGAGTGCAAGAAGTACAAACCAATGTTCAATTGATGGAACCGGATGTCAATGAAACAGACCCATCAGATACATTTAAATTAAATAAATCTGTCTCCGGACAATACATGATAGTGGGTAATATATATAAATTTATAGACAGACAATGGACACACACAGTCGTTCTCACTAGACCGATTGATCAAAAACCAAAAATACTTACTGAAGAATAGATATGATTAGTTACGGAAGTTTATATAGTATGGGATTAGCTCCGGGGGAGACTCTAGGAGATGTTCAGCGATTCAGAAGGTTGGATCGTGGCGGATTCAATATAACTGACAATCCTGATCTGAGATTCTTCAAATTGCTGTTTTATTTCTATAATGATGATGAATCAGATAATACTCGTATTGATTGGTTCAATGGTGGATCATCAGGTCTCCTCGCACCAACTTGGTTAGAGAATCCGAGTCAGGATGATTACTATAAATATAACTCAGCATGGGCTTATCTTAAGAACAACTATGAAGAAGAACGCGCTGTTGCATTGAAAGAATTTATTACATTGCTTTCACAGATATCTACACAATCCCCATGGTATTTTAAAGAAGTCACTGGAGTGGATGAAGCATTGACAAGAGAGAGATGGAGTGTTGGTGATGAAAGAAAAAAGATATCTATAAAATGTCTAAATGACTCAGTAGATAGACGTATAGAATCATTATTGTCATTATATAGAAGTATTGTGTGGAGTCATTCCCGTAAATGTGAGGTCTTACCAGCAAATCTTCGTAAGTTTGATATGGGGTTGTTCGTGTTTTCTGGATTAGTTAATGGTGTGACACATAGTAAAACAATCCAGGCTCCTTCAAATAATATCAAAGTAGAAGATATTCTTAAAAAAGGAGGAACATTGGAGAATTTTAATTGGAAGACAATGGGAGATACTGACTCACCGACTTCAAATGCCCCATATAAATACATAGAATTTCATAACTGCGAAATCAGCATGGATTCTTTGAAGTCTGGGTATGGAACTATGAGTAATGAGTCTGGGATGGAACAGGAATTCACTATAGACATATACTTCGATGATTGTTATGAAAATGAATATAATCCATATCTTCTCGAGTATTTTGGAGATTTCTTTATGTGGGATCTGTGGACCGCTGGGGCACGCAAAGACGATGGAGAGGTAACTGGTGACGTACCAGTATTTACTGGTTATGGAACAAAAGATTTTTCTACTACACCATCTACATTACTATCTACAGATGGTTCAACAGACGTAACAGAAGATATTAAGAATAGAGTTAATAATGTAAAATCTCAAGCAGAACAGTCTGTGAAAGATTCATTGATTAATACAAGAAATTCAGTACTCAATTCCATTAAAGGAGGACTAGGAAATATATATGGTAAGGGAATGGGTATTGATAGTGCAGTAGGCTCGGTTGAACAGGAATTGTCTCAGCAGATCAAATCTCTTCAAAGCAAGGTGATCGGAAATATACATGACACTGCAACTAAAGCATCTCGTTCGTTGACTGGTGCTGTGACTGCTCCTGTTCTTGGTTCTATAAAAGCTGCGAGAACCGTAGCTGATACAGTTGTAGATTCAGCAACTAATGTAGCTGCGAAACCAGTGCTTGGTACTCTGAAAGCTACTGAGACCGCCTCTGTACGTGCAACAGAGACTGGGTTGAGTTATGTCAATGAAGCTGGAGATTATGTGGCGAATGAATCTAAGAACCTGGGAGACATAGCATATGACTCACAAGCGAGGTTTGCTAATCAGATTGGTAAAAATAGATTGAATGCTAAATTAGGAAAGTTATAATATGAAGACATTGTTTGAAGCACTTTCAACATCTAATGTAGATGATAGTAAACAGAATATATTTGTTATAATCAAACCGGGATTCTTAAATGGTTATGTAGCTCAGGCAATTATTAAAGAGTTTACCGATCGTGGATGGAAAGTAGAGAGAACCCATACTAAAAGACTCCTTTTAAGTGAAGTCAAACGCCTTTACGATATTCACAAAAAAGAAGACTGGTTTGGTGACTTGTGTGATTATATGACGAGTGACTTGTGTATGGGTATTCTTTTTACCAAGGACAAACCAATGTCGGAAAAAATGTTTGACGAAACAAATAAGATTAAAGATATAGTAAGAAAGAAATTTGAAGAAAGTGAGATGAGGAATGCAATACACAGCAGCGACTCTCTTGAAAGACTGCAAATTGAAAGAGGGGTCTTTTTTTAAAGATCCCTTTCTTATTTAAGAAATATAAATATGGGACTAGAAAAAGCAATACTGTACGGTAAAGAAAAACGCCGTCCATACAAAGGAGCAAAAGCTGTTGATTGCAGTTGTCGCAACCACGGGACTTGCGAGTGGTGCCGTCAAAACAGGATGTATAAAACCATCAGAGATCTCGTCCGAACAGATCAGGAATTAGATGAAAATAAATGAGCATATTCTCTACAGACATAATAGAAGACCCGTGGGTGGGGATGGCTTATAGTTTTTGGAACTGTACCAATCCCACATACAAAGATACAGTGTGGAGAGATGCTTTTAAAATCAATTTCTCAAAAAACAAACTTCGTGATGTTGTAAAAAAGATGTTGTTGAGAGATGATGGAAGTATGAAATTGGGAGAAGTCGATTTTGATGATATGAACAATACTCTCAAATCACATAGTATACATAAACTTAACGACGAATACAAATTTATAATTCTCATTTGTCTTTTAGTTCCTTCACTCAATACAGACAACTTATCGTCTCTTCTCACATCCTGTCTTAAACAAACTCAACTCAGATCGGGTTCAAATGTGATTGTTAAAGTGAGATTTCCTGAGAAACAACACACATTCATAATAATCCATGTTCAAACTGCTACTCCACAACGGATAGAGATTACTTTGAAGAGAAAGTAATCTTTATTATTTATATATGAATATAACAACAGGAAAACCAGTTTGGACAGCTGAGTTTGAAAACGAAATAGATTATCAATTCATACAAAGAGTGCAGTCGGAGGTCACCCAGTCTTGTGCTCTCCCATTCGCTCTCCCCGCAGATCGTATAACAGCAAATATTATTAATGCTGCAAGATGGTTTTGGCAGAACTCTGATTTTGCATGTGAAGAAAGATACTACTTTATCAAAAACTCGGATATTTGTAAGGGTAATATAATGAATAAAATTGTTCAGTTACCTGAACAGATTATCGGAGTACATGGTGTGTATAGGGTAGATCAGGGACTAAGATACGGTGCTATGGGGGACTTTAGTCTCGAGAGAATGATGTTATCAACCTACTCTATGTTCGGCGGTGTTGGTACAGTAGGAGGAGGATTCGTCAATGGTACCACTCAGGGTTACACCCTTCCAGATGTAGTGATGAGTATGTATGAAGTTGATACATTTGATCAGTATCTGAATCCAACACTTACTTATAACTACAATCAATTCTCTCATAAACTCGTTTTACTAGGAGATCTTGGAAATTCTGACATATTGATTTGTTGTAGTGTTAGATGTCGTATACAAGACTTATATAACGATTATTACTTCTTCCGTGCAGTGGTCGCGATGTGTAAGAGAAATCTGGGAAGTATATATGGAATGTATGAGTTTAAACTTCCGGGGGGCGTAACCATCAATTACAGTAAACTCGATGAACAAGCGCAAGATGAACTAGATGACATAAAAGAATATTTCGAAAACAACCGAGCTGTGGATTATTTCTTTATGCCTAATACGTTATAAAAAAAGGAACTCTTACGAGTTCCTTTTTTTATTTCATTTTAAATCCTCCGGCGAATGACGGCATCTTAGGTGGTTGAGTTATTTTACCTATGTTTTTTGGATTAGCGTTCTTCATATAATCCTTTACACCATACTTATCCATTTCACTCTGTTGCTTTTCATTCTCCTCCTTCACCTGTTTGTTCATTTCTTGGATGAACATTTCGTATTCCCACATAGGCATCCTGTCTATTTCCGAGGGTTGAATATGAAAATTCTTAGCAAGAGATGCTTTGATTTGAATCATGTTTATGATGTTTATTCGAAATAAAGAGAAAATGCCATATTCTATATAGGACTGATTAAGTCTAAGTGGAGGATCGGTATTATCTGGATCCAAACTTTTTAACTTTAGATTCAGTCTTGAAGAGAGCTTTAACACCGTTAGGAAACTGTACTTGGCTGGTGACCTCGGCACCGCAATGTGGACACTTAGTGGAAAGTTTCTCTGATGGATTAATTGATATAATATTAATAACATCAGTCATAAACGAATGCATATCGATGCTCCAATTCTTGTATGCGTTCTGAGCCTGACGAACCTGAGTATCAAAATTCTGTGGATCTCTGGATGGTTTGCTGATCATCCATACTAAGAACTTAACAAAATTTTCATCTACATCTCTCTTACCCATCCTCGCACGAGCAACTGCCCAGTCGATAATTGCCTGGTCCTTACCGAGCTTAGGAGTGTAAAGAGTTATCGGATCAGCATCTACATCGTATTCTCGAGGGTCAATAACCCACTTGCTCCCATCCCAATACTTTTGAATAATATCTTCATCAGGGAATTCAAAAGTAAGAGATTGGGAATTAAGAGTGAATATAAGATCTTCATCACAATTTTCACACTGATCAGTATATTCTATCTTACTCTCACCATGGACAAATGTATATTCGCGTACTTTGAGAATAAACCAGAATCTGTCCCAAGAGTTTACTTCATGCCATGTATGAACAACACCTTTACTATCACTGATCCTTACACAAAGACGAATAATTTCATTAAATACATTATTAAGTTCCTGAGGATCCTCTTCGTTTACAGAAGTCCAATTTTTGATGGCTTGAACAGTGGCTGGTCGGATAGCAAACTCCCAGTCTTCAGGATAAAACATAGATCTCTTACCCATCTCATTACGATCGAGCGGGATCCATCCATCGGCTATAGGTGTCGCAGGGGTGTCGTTCTTTTTCGAAGCCCGATCTGATCTAGCGAGGAACCCTTCCATATCTGAACGTTCTGTTTCATCCAATGTACGTTTTCCTCCATACACCTCTGGGTGTTGTAACTTACCAAGTCCTGGTTTCTTTTGAGTTCCATCACCACCCATCTCTCCGATCTGACTTTCTAATTCATTGTAATTATTTTCTTTACTCATTATAAATGCATTTATTTACGTATGTATAAAAAATATCCACAAATAACAAATTCTTCAAGACATTTAATATTTTTATATATGAGTTTATTTGATTCTGAGAAAAATATACAGACTATACCTCTTCATTTGCTTCTCCAGAGACTCCCAAAAGACTCTGAATTTGTTTTTGGACAACATTACTTGTGGTTTAAATCTGATGTCGATAATCCAGAATTACATAGAACTAATTTTAATCGTATACTCGAGTTGACAGGTGACGGGATTAAGATGATAGTATCTGAATTTAATGAAGACTATAATAATATTCAAATAGATACAAACTCCCAAAAAACTATACCTGAACAAATATGCGAATTTATGAAATCTTATCTCACATCAGACATTCCTATTAATATAACTGTAGATAAATATTTTATAGCTCTAAACAATCACATTAATATCTCATTTAAAACAGCGGCTGAAGGTTGGGAGATCAGAAATAAAATCGGTCAAAGAGGATTCGATATTCCTTCTCAAGATATAGGATATCTACACGTAATGTTTGATGTGGCTAAGTTGAATTTATATAAAACAAAATCTATTATTCATTGGTTTTATCCACTGGCTGTGGTGAGGAATGAATAGGGGGAGAGATTATTATTTATACATGAAGTCTCTACAGGAAAGTTTGTTTGATGGTGATTTGATAGAAAAGGATCCTCCGATAGATCTCGATGATCTTAAAGAGATGCTTTTTGATTTGATGTCAAAAAACTCGTCTATACCAAAGAACAATTCTAATATAGTATTTCACGCAGGTAAACAATCAATATATATTAAAAGATTTATTGATGACTCTCAAGATCCCGAAAGGGTGTGTTTTGAGCTCGAATTGGGAGTAACTACATTATTTAAAGATTTAAAAGGAGGACAACAAAAATTATTGCCATGTTTTTCAACACCGTTTTTACGAGTGCATGATAGAATATTAAGTGTGAGCGGAAGAGGATCTCAAGGAATACACGGAGGAATAAAATGGCTTTCTTCTAATTCCGATGGAAACATCACATCTAAATTTATTGATAAAACATTCGATTTTAGAAAAGATACAGACGAAACATATACAATATCTGAAATTATAGCTACTCAACACAATGTGGTTAAGATACTTGATTTTTATGATAAATTGATAAAATATTTCTGTTCTGATAAATTTGGAAAGGTGTTGAAAAATTATGTTGATAAATTCGAATGGAAACACGCTATTCCTGGAATTATTATCGACACAATATTGAAAAAACTTATATCACATTTATAATGAAACATTTAATACAATATATAAAAGAAGGTCTTTTCGATGTTGAGAAAAATGTCTCCGACACTCATGAACTTGAAAAGAATATGTTTGAAGACCAGGAGAGTACTTTTTGGAAACGATGCAAAATTGTCGATAAACAGGGGACTCCTGTATCTACTTGGGTATGGGATAGTTTAGAAAAAGAAATAGATATTAATAGAGATGTTATAAGTTTACCAGGAACTTCTATATCTCTTGATACCAATATAGATAATCCATTTGCAAACAAATATACTCTCAAATGTGACGAATTTTATATAGGAGATCGAATGGGCAGGGGACCACACCCAGCTCCGTCGGATAATGGAGGCGGATTTAAAGAAATTCATTGTAAACGTGCTGGAATCGATGGGATGATGGAGAAAATATCCGGTTATAAATTCATATTGAATGACAAAAGCACAATATCACCACATTTTACTGTCTATTGGCCTTGTGATTTAGATTACGCAGACATCGATATTGAATTTGCATCAAATATATCAGATTCTATTATTAGGATGACCTATGTGAACGACTTTCCAAATCTTAAAAATATTCGATCTAACGCAAAAATCCTTTCTTTATATGATTCAAGTTTCTTTGACGAACCAAATATTAAAGTCAAATTAGATAAGTTTTTTGGGACTGGAAAAATTGAAGCCAAGGGAATTGTTAAAAACAAAAGTATTCGTAATATTGTCGCTGTGATAAACAACGTCAGAAAATACGGATCTCTTAAACCAGAATATTTTATACCAGAAGGAAAACTTAGTGATCTGATAGATATTAAAGGATTCCGGGCCGTTAGACGTATTGTGATGAGGAGTAATAATGTAAGACTTATGTTTGTTCTTCCAGATGACAAGAATGCAATTGAACAATATGCAAAGTATATTCGTTTGAATAATATGAATGAATTTCGAAACACTTCATTAAACGAATTAGTTGATATGGTTAAAAAATGCCAGACAAAGGATGGCTGGGTGGTTATATTTGAGCCAGAGCAATATTAATAGAGAGGTAGACTAAAGAAGTCTACCTTTTTTGATAAATATATACATAATAATATTTGCTATGTGTAGAGTGCGTATAACTAATATGAGCAATAATTACTCTTTAATCAACAGCACCAATATAGAAACAGAAATCCCTGAAAACACGGTTCCTGTATTAAAACAATTATTTGAACAACTCAATAACACACGTACCAACGCATGTATGCCTAGTATATCAATTGTAGAATTATAATTATGAAAGTAATAGACATCCTTAATACCCTCAGGGAGACTCCTGGAACCCTGGACAAAAAGAATATTATAAAAGAAAACAACTCAAATCTCTTGGAATTGATCTTCCGAGACACTTATGACGAATCCGTAAAGTACAACGTCAAGAAATACGAGGTGTATGATAAAGTAAAGGATAGTTGGGGGTTGTTTGGACCAGACCTTAAATACTATCATATAGATGTTAACTATATGGTATTCCACGGGGTGTTGGAAGAACTCGCTAGCCGACGTCTCACAGGAAATGCAGCTGCTGAGAGAGTAGGGGAGGTGATTGGGTATTTCGATCCGGCAGAACGATGGGTTCTCGACGGTGTGCTGCAGAGGAACCTTAAAGTCGGAGTCTCCCTAGACAATTATAATGATGCTGTCGGGAAGATGTCTATTCAGAAGTATGAGGTAGCTCTTGCTGATAAGTTTTTTGATCTCAAACCAGAGAAACAGAACGAAGTGGTTTGTAGCGGTAAGTACTTGATTTCCAGGAAGTTAGACGGAGTAAGATGCAATATCCATTACAATCCTCAGTTAGGAACTCTCGATTTCATCTCCCGTCAGGGAAAACGTTTTTATACACTCTCCAATCTCATTCCTTCTATAATAGATATTCTCACGCCAGTTAACGAACCCGTGGTGCTGGACGGCGAGATATGTATCATGGACGAGGACGGAAATGAGAATTTCTTAGGACTGATGTCTGAGGTGACTCGTAAGGACCACACAATCGAACATCCAAAATTTATGTGGTTTGATATGGTAACTCTCGAGGAGTTTGAAGGGAGAAAAACTAGTCCCGATTTCGGTCAGCGATATAATATAATGTTCGATTATTATTATCATTCTTCACGACCAAAAGACGTTGAGGTGCTACAGCAACATTATTGTGGATGTTGGGATGATTTTGATGATTGGAGTAAGGTTGTCGAAGAGAAAGGATGGGAGGGATTTATGCTCCGGAAGGATGCTCCGTACAAAAGCGGTCGATCAAAAGACCTCCTCAAGGTCAAAAAAATGCAGGATGCTGAGTATGTTGTAGAAGGAGTAGTGAACGGTAGGGTAAGTTATAATGAAGGAGGAGTAAAGGAATATGATGCTGTAAGTTCACTTGTTATCTCACACAAAGGAAATAACGTATATGTGGGAAGTGGACTGAGTAAGGAACAGAGACTGAGATGGTACGATCATCCAGAAGAAATCATCGGCAAAACTATAACTGTTCAGTACTTTGAAGAAACCCGGGATAAGAAAACCGGAGAGTATAGTCTGAGATTTCCTATCCTCAAGGTGGTTTATGAAAATGGTAGAGACATATAATTAAAGATACTCATTATTATTTGTATTTTTTTTTAATAGCACACAAATAAATATTTATGAACGTATGAAATTAACAAAAGAAATTATTCGAACTCTTAAATATCATGGTTTTGTAACTATAACCAGTCCCGACGAATTTTTTTTGAAATACTTCAAAACCGTAGAGGACTTTGCAGAAGCTGGTTTTATCAATAATGTAGGTGCTATAACCATGGTTATGAAATTGTTTGATGCTGAGGGAAAACCTTTGTGTGGTCCAACGACGGAAAAAGACACGAACCCGGAACCAGAACTATCAATCGTGGGATCTCATGAGCCAGAGCCAGAAATAAAATCGGAACCAGAACCAGAACATGAAACTGAAACAAAATCGAAACCAGAACCAACTCCAGAACCAGTGAAAGAAAAGAAAACAACAACGAAAACGACAAAGAAAACAACAAAAAAGGAATCTTAAATGATTCCTTTTTTATTTATATATTTATAATGTGAGAATACAGAAAATAAAACTAAATAACTTCAAGTCCATCTATGGAGATTTTGAGATGGATTTTGAAAAGAATATTAAAGGCATGTGGAAGATAGTCGGTCCAGTGGGAAGTGGAAAAACCACTCTCGGGGAAGCGATTATCTTCGGTCTTTTCGGTACTGTTAAAAACAAAAACAATGACTCTCTTATATCCTGGGGAGAAAAACATGCTCTGGTTGAATTGTGGTGTGAGAGTAAAGGAAAGAGTATTTATATCAAGAGAGAAATCAATTCGTACGGTCAATCTCCTACAACAGTTAAAGTTGATGGAGAAGACTTAGTGTTTACTGATAAGAGAGATATTCAAAGTCAGTTGGAGAACGAGTATTATGATATATCTCGCACCACAGTGGAACTTCTTTGTGTTATATCATTCAATAATTTTAAATCTCTAGCGTCTCTCAATACTCAGGATTCTCGTAAGTTCTTGGATAATGTCCTCGGGTTTGCAGCTCTGACAAAGTACGTGGATGCTGGAAAGATTTTGAAATCTGAAAATACGTTAAATATCAATAGATTACAATCTCTTATAGATCAGTGCAATGCTCAGATTAGGAAAATCAATGAATTGACTAACCTGGAGATTATCTCTGGAGATATCAGTGAAGAAACTAAGAAGATTGAGGATATAAACAAACGAATCAAAGAGCATAAGACTTTATATGAGGAAACCGTAAAAGAAGCTCGAAAGGTGATAGAGAAGTCTAGTGCCGAATTAGCAAGCGTGAAGGCATTAGGAGTAAACAAAGCAAAAGAAATTGCATTCATTCAGAAAGGTACTTGTCCTACATGTGGTGCTCCTATTGATCAAAGTATGTTACCTATCAAGGAACAGGAGAGGGATGTTTTGAGAAAACAATATGTAGAAATTAACGAAAGGCTTGAAAAAGAAAAACAGGTTCCAATTCAGATTCGTGAGAAATATGATATGGAAGTCGAACCGCTTAAACGCGAACTAGAACAGAACCGAGATCACCTTATTCGTCTGCAGGAACAAGCCAAACGAGCGAAAGTTAATGATGGAGAGATCGATAGAATTAATGAAGAGTTAAAGAAATACGAACGCGAACTTGGAGATGCTCAGTTTGAGGATCAACAATGGAGTCTTCTGATCGACCTGCTTGCAAATGATGTGCGTTCGTCTATTCTCTCTTCATTTATACCAGTATTGAATGAAAATATAATGAAATATAGTCAACGACTTCGTCAACGTTATATTGTTCAATTCGATAATCAGTTTAAATGTCAAATCAAGCTCCCGGGAACGGATGAAGATATTCCTATCAGCAGCCTCAGCACAGGACAACTTAAAACAGTGGATATGATTATAATCATGTCTATTCTCGGAACAGTGATGGGCAGTAGTTCATTAAATGTCGTTTTCTTAGACGAGTTATTTAGTAATATGCATAGTGAACTAAGGAACGAGATGTCTTGGATGTTGAGAGACGATATGAAACCGGATGAAACAATCTTTGTTGTATCTCATTATGAGATTAATGAAGGATTTTTTGACGGAACGATTAAAATCAATCTTGAACCACGTGGACAGTATTGGGAACAATCAAAAATAGAAATAGAACATAACGTATGAGTGTAAAAGGAACACAAGCATTTGGAGTTAGACTTCCGTTAGTTGAGGAAGGAGATAATCTTATTCAAGAAATAGTAAATAGTTATTCTGAAGTAGGAGCACGAAACGGAGACATTATTGGAGTTACAGAGAGCATCGTAGCACGAACTGCGGGAATGTATGTTGGTCTTGAGGAGATAGGTCAATGGATCACTAATTATAAACCCACAGCCAAACATCTTATTCTCATCGAACCAATATTCTCGCGCAACCGTTTTCTCCCTATTCTTCGTGGTATGCTTTGTGCCCAGAATATCACCAAAATAACTATTATGTCACGTGAGATAGACGAAGTTGGAAATCGTGTTCGTCATCAGATTACTGGTGTTGATTATCGCGATCTTTACAAGGGTTGGATTGAGAACACAGGAAAAGAGTTTTGTTGGGAAGATTATAACTTATTTTCTTTCTCAAAATATAGTGATTTAAAGGATGATGTGATTTCTATTGATTGTAGACTTCATGGTCCAAGAAGAAATTTCGATCTTGCGCTTGTTGATATTTTTCACGAAAGAAATTCCTGGGGATTACTTGGGATGAATGCTGCTGGTGATGACCGGATTAAACTCTTCCCTGATAAAACATACTCACAATATTTTGTCAATACTCTTCAGCAGACCATCAAGACTAGACTTGGTAAAAAAGTAGAAGTAATGATCTACGGAGATGGTGCATATAAAGACCCTATGAGTGGTATATGGGAATGGGCTGATCCGGTGGTGAGCCCTGCATGGACGAGTGGTCTTGATGGAATGCCTGCGGAGATCAAACTTAAGAATGCTATTGATAGTGGCATGAGCGATGGTGATATTAGAGCCACTATAGAAACTAATAAAACCTCCAAACAACAGGCTTTTGGAACTACACCTCGCCGGATTGTTGATCTTCTTGGTAGTCTTATGGACCTGGTGAGTGGTAGTGGAGATAAGGGCACTCCTGTGGTGGTTGTAAGAGATTACTTTAAGAAATACATTGACTAGGGAACATGAGACAACATTTATATAAAGGTATAGTTGTTCATAAAAATACATGGTGTTGGGGTCAGACTCATACCATAGTCATTAAAAATGGGCACGGATTGGTTAATATATCAGTAGAGAATGATAATCCACAGGTCGCACTTATACATGGCGTGTCAGTAACTGAAGACTATCGAGGGGTCGGTTGCGGTCATACTTTAATGTATGAAGCAGAAGTAGAGGCTGTTGAGATGGGTGCATCTCGCGTGAGTCTTGCAACAGAACCGGGGAGTTGGATGGAGAGTTGGTATAGACGATTGGGATATGAATTTGATTCGTATGATGAAAATAATTTGATTATCCTGGTAAAGAACCTAGAATTGTTTGATAAATAAATTCAAACACTAATAATTATGATAGTCAAAAACCTTTATTTAGTCACCGGCATCAAACGCTACACCGCATACCAGGGGGATTCTGGCGAAGAACATATTAAATTGTTGGTTCCTGCAGTTGACGAGGATGCCGCAAAGAAAGCGGCATATGAATCCAAGTGCGTGGACGAACTCACTAATGTTCGTCTCCTTTATAGGATAACCACAGGATGTGGATGGGGTAAGAGTGGTGTCTGGGAAGAGACTGATGGATTGGATGATGATATTATATATTCAATTTGATATTTAAACAATGAAAATTAAATATATCATTTTAATCAAAAATACATATTCAAATACCATTGTCGACGAGTTGTTTGGGAGTAAAAAATATGTTTATAGATATAGATCCAATTATGAATATGTAGAAACCACATATGAAAGAAAATATGCAAAATCATATTCATCATTCAAGGCGGCAGAAAACGCTGCGCAACATATAATAAATATTTACAAGCAGTTCAGTGGATATGAAATCATTCCCATAAAAATAATTTAATATAATTTAATATGACATTTGAAGAATTTGAAATTGAATTATGGGAACTTGTCAGAGAAACTCCTACCGAATGGAGGACCGGACAATCTGTATTTAACGTAATTGATCAAGTCTGGGGAGTTGCTCGCGAGGTCCAGTGGGATGGATGTGATTGTTTTTATGACGATACAATTATTCCGGATTTTATCCTCCGGTCTTGGGAGAAAATAAAAGAAAGGTATGACTATTAAAGGAGACTATATATTATTTTTCGGAACAGATTGGCCAAGCAACTTTGCCCCGTCTCCTATATCCGTATGGGATGATTTTCAGTGGGATGAAAAAAAGACTCTTTGGGATAGGGATAATCCAACTCTTCCTGCAACAATCACATTCAAAACCGCAGAAGCATACTACCAGAGTCGGAAAGCTGTGATGGCTAAAGATAAAGACCGATATTATAAGATTGTAAATGCTTCCATTCCGGCAGAAACAAAGAAGATTGCACGAGAGATCAAACTAGTCCCCGAGCAGTGGGATAAGGAAAGAGTGAAGTGGATGTGGGAGACTTTGAAATTAAAGTTTGGACAAAACCCAGACCTCAAAGAAAAACTCCTTTCTGAAGAATGTCTCGATAAGAAATTTGTTGAAGCGAGCCCGTATGATAATTTCTGGGGTGCAGGAAAAAGAGAAAGTTCTCTCATTCGAGAAATAGATGTGTATGGAGATATCCAATGGTGGGACTACAAACATGATCTCCCACGAGCAACGAATATGTTGGGAGAGTTGCTTACAAAACTTCGAGATGAAATTGAATAAACTTGATTTAACAAGAGCAAAAAGAAAAGATGACTAAATGGTCATCTTTTTATTTTAAATTGAAATTTGATATGTTTTTGTGTTAATAACGCGATGTTATGAATTCTTTTGTTTAAATAGAAATTCATAAGACCCGGTTCCACAATCAAAATCTATACTTACTGAGAAACAATCATTGGGATATTCAATTAAATATATATCAACTTTTTTATCCCATTCAAGTCTCCAACCTCTTTCGACGTACTTAGTGAGCACCTTTTTGAGGTTTTCACACCATTTAACATTAGACGTTTTGATATCAGTCTTCGATGGCATTGGTTGATCGACAATTATGCCAACGAAATAGTCTAATAGATTTAAACCTGAACTATTTTGTATGTCATATGGATGTGGATATTTTCTTATCTTTTTGGCACTAAACATTTGTCCAATTGGCATACCTGCTGCAATTATTCCTCTTCCAGTATTAGTCTGGTTAAGGTCACAGACATCCCTAATGGTGAGGTCCTTTTTTATATTGTTATCAAACAAACTTTCTTTAAGACTTTTCATTATTAACTTTTTATATACTTTTTAAGGTCATTAAGAATTTGTTTCTTGTTTTGTTTATATTTCTTTAATCTTCTGTTATACAGAGTATTGGATAATCCCCATGTTGGTCTATCCAATTTTCCGTCAGTAACAATATCTTTGAATTCTTTAGAGTGAAAGTATTTTTCCATCTTGTTAAATAATTCAACGTAGTGATTAAATATTTCATTTATATTGTTAGACGAAATCACTACATATCGTTTACTACCACTGCCTTTTGGAATAACACCGAATTTTTCGTCTTCCAGTTCAGTTCCATGATTGAATTCAAAATTGACGTAATTTATAACACACCCATCTTCATATGTGTCAAAATACATCTTGAGTTGGTAATCAATCATACGATCAAGACCTCTCACAGTACTTGTTTCACTATATGACACATGTCCCATTAAAGTAACTTGGAAAGAGAAGTTTCCTCGATCAATGGTATATGAACGCTTCGGAGAGTCATAGTTATTATGCTTAACAAAGTCTGATTTTGACAGGATGTTTGCAAAATACTCATAGGTAGCGTCAGTATCTAACGCTACACCTTTATCAAATAGATCCTTATCAAACAAACTTTCTTGTAGGGATTTCATATAAAAATAATAATGACATTTTATTATATTAATTCATGTCTAGTAATGTATCTTTAGAACAAGCCCTGCAGTCATACAGGGTGATGAACACTCCAACGAAGTACTCGTGGAAGCAGCATTGGGCACAGGAGACATTCTCCGATGATGATGCTCTGATGCTTGATCCCGACGAAAGAAAGCAGTTTAGTAAGAGATTGGAGGAGTGTCAAGCAACAATATTTCCAAACCTCTTCACGAGCACAGGAACTATTGGGTCATTGAAAGATCTGGTTAATACTGCGGTCAATCCAGAATTTAAAAATACTAAGAAAATCAACCGTCATGTCATCTATAGTACTAGCACAGAAGAGAGGCCCGTGGGTGAGACAGCTTTTCAACTCTGGAATGGATTTCAAGTAATAGACTTGGATATCAAAGACGCTGCTCTTGCAAAGTCACTTAAAAAGATCATATTTGATAAACTCAAGAATTGTAACTGGTTCTTGGGAGTATGTTTGAGTTCCAGTAAGATGGGTCTGCATGTATGGACGAAGATTGCGGTTCCTGAAAAAGATAATGATGATGTTAAGAAAAAGAGATTGTTGTTTCTTACTAACTTCCGTCATAAGTATTCATTTGTGTACTTGAGTATCTTGAGTGGAGCAGAAAAACTCGGGTATACAAAAACCGATATCCTCAAATGGATGGACTTGAGTATGTTTAAACCTCAGCAGGGAGCGATTATCGGATATGACCCTCACCCACTCATTTCATCTCATTTCTTTGAGGATTTCATATATGTGAACTTTGATAGTATAGATGATATTGGATGTCCGGAGCTTGACTGGATTACCTATCCAGATCTTAAAGAAGTATTCAAGAGGTTCGATACATTTGCGGATGACGAAAGAAACAATATTCAAATCGAAGTAAAAGATAGTCCTCTTCTTGAATTTGATACTCATAATAAGGTTCACTATAAACACAACGAACGATGGAGGCTTGCAAATACCCTTGTGTCATTGTATGGGTTTGAACAGGGATATAAGTATCTCCGTATGATCACCAGTAACGCGGTGAAAGATAAAGAGTTACAAGCTGACTGCATTACAGCAAATAAATATAAGAAACCGGTTGATCCATGGGCGGTTGATAGACTTAACAACGTACATGGATTTAAGATTAAATTGAATATAGAAAACGAGACTTTTGATGAGAGCGAGATATTTTCTGCAATGAACAGTATAGAAAATCCAGTTCTCATTAAGGAGAGTAAATATTATAAGGAGTTTAAAATTTCAAAAAACCAATATCTGGGCAATATAAGATATGATATTCTTGATGCCTGTGGGAGACTGACTCTACTTGAGGCTGGTCCTGGTCTGGGAAAGACTGAAATGGTGAAGATGTTGGCTAAGGAAGGAAAGAAAGTGATGCTTGTTCTCCCATTCACCAGTGTTATCAAGTCGAAAACCGAAGGAGATAAAGATTGGTATTATAGTTATGGCAATCGCGCACCTCGTCTTGATACAGCACGTGGACTTTCTCTTACTATCGATAAGTTTTCTCATCTTAACCTCATGGATATTAAGGCGAATGGATTTAACTATATATTCATTGATGAGAGTCACCTGATGTTCATGTCGGAGTACCGACCAGTGATGTCAAAGGTTGTGGAGATGATCAGAAATACAGAGATTCCTATCATTATGATGTCAGGAACCCCTAGTGGAGAACTCGTATTCTTCCCGGATGCCGTGCACTTGAAGGTAGTGAAGGAGGAAACCCGACAGAAAGTATTCAAAGTTAATCTAGTGGATTCCAGTCAACACCTGATGTTTCAGATGTGTAGGAACATGGCAAATGACATAGCTAATGGTAAGAGAGTACTTTTTCCTACCAATTCTGGAACCCTCTATAGCAAGCAAATAGCGGCTGCAGTAACGTATTTCCTACAACACGAACATGCTATCTTTGATCCAGTTAAATTACAATACTACAAGAAAAGTAATGATGGTGAGGGGTTCATGGATGATGTGAACTTCAAGAAAACCATCAAAGACATTCAAGTTCTTATGTGTAGTGCATATATGAGTGTAGGAACCGATGTGTTGGATAAATATAATTTTGAGATTTATTTTGCTGACCTTTTTATGCCTCAGGAACTAGACCAGTGGGCAAACCGAATTCGTAATAATGATCTTTTTATTAATTTGTATGTTGCAAAGAACGATGCGGAAGGTAATTCACGTTCACTTCATAAGTTCAAACCATTGGATTTTAAGTTGAATGACGAGGAGATAAAGAATGTTCATTCAATCCTGAGGATCTGTAATGAGATGATTGAGAGAAACCCTGTTGAATATCGTTATAATTCTCTTGTATCTTCTATTATACGCGATAATAAGTTCATTGAATATAATGAACTTGATAATAAGTATTACCTCAATGAAATCGCTTATAAAGTAATTTATTTCGAAAGGAAATATAGGGAATATGTGCAACAGCTCCCAGTTGTGATGAAAGGTATGCAAGCATATGGATATGAAGTACAGGCGAAGGATCTGAAGGAGTTTAAGATGGAAGGAATGGAGGATTTCGCTAACCTCAAAGACATGGTTAAACTCGCATACGATGATCAGCTCACCCTCAACACAACACACATTGAAGAGTTGATGGATATTATAACGGAGGATCGATTGAATATATATAAAGAAGTTCTCCGTGGGAAGTTCAGCATTAAGAAAGGAAATGAGTGGAAAGAGGATTTGAGTAATAACAAGATGATTGTAAAGAATGTAGAGGTATTCGAAAAGGTAGTCCCTATCTTCGTATCACTTTCTAAACAATATGAAATGGATAAGATCCGAGATATATTTGAACACTGCCGTAATAAGAATGGTACATTTAATTTTGCAGCCATCGGAAGAATTAGGGCTCTTGTAAATATGGTTTACAACGATAAAAACGAAAGACTTGACTTACCAATCAAGGAATTTATGATTGAAAGTTATAGTTTTAGTGATCTGGGTGAAACTACAAAGAGTGACTATCTTAACTTTCTTAGATCATTCTCTATTAAATACGCTAACCGAGTGAGCACCGATGTTATCAAAGTCAATCTTGCGACGATGACGATGGACGATATGGTTAAGAAGTTTGATCAGATATTTAAATGTCTTGTCAAGTGCGGAAGACCAAATCGTCAAGGTAAGTTCACAATGGAGAGAGTGGAACTCCTTTGGCCGGAGAGAACAAGTGTAGAGGAGACAATCGGAGAGATGGTTGATAATTCATTCCTTGGAGAGTTCCTGGGAGGTAAATAATGGATAAATGTATGAATAAAAATGAACAAATAATCACTTACTCAAATAAGAGACTTTCATATGAAAAAATGAGAAAGGTGTGTGATTCTATGACTGCATTGGAGAAACCTTATCAGCCATACCCTTACGATTCGACCTGGTGGAGAGTTGGAGAGAATGATAAGTGGGCTTATGAGAGTAATTCCTGGAATTTAGATCACAGAATCATAAACAAGAAGACTAATCAAGAAGTATGGAGTTATTATACAGATTATTATACAGGATAATGTTATGAATGTAATTATTACAATACCTAAAAAGATTAAATGGGAAGACTATAAGAAAGAATTGGAGGCTGTTGCAGACGGGTCTCAGATGATGTTATTCAAAGTTCCATTTAAACCCAAACACGATCTCATCGGTGGACGGTGTTATGTGTGTTATAATGGATGTATCCAAGGTTGGATGAAGGTTGTTGATGTTATATATAGTGATGGATTTACTTGTTCCACATCAGGGACTGTTTGGCCGGAAGGTTGGTACATATGTCGATCCGGAAAGTTTCATCTGATGGAAGACATGATCCTCATGAAAGGATTCAGAGGGATACGATACACTGATATGTGATATATCATTTAAAACACAACATACTAGACATGAATATATGATATATCATCAAAAAAGGAACCACTCATGGTTCCTTTTTTTACATATCAACTTCTTGTTGTTTAAGTTCAGTTTGAATGAGTCCTTCATTGTTTAGGTGTTCGAGTAAGTCTTTTTTCTTTACACCAGCCTTCTTCAATACATCTTCACTCCACCAGCAATATTCTTTCCAGTTATCAAGATTGTGTTTTGATGCAACCTCTTTAATAGCTTTCTTCATTGACCAGTATTGTGTGTCTGGGTCGTCGAGTGCTTTATCTTTATTATACTTAAGAAGAAGATCAAGAGTGGTAAAACAAAGTCCTGATTTATCTTCACTATATGATTTATACCAATCTCCTTTTTGTTTGAAGTCTTTCTTTTCAACATCTTCTTCGTATTCAGGAAGGAACTCATCTTCAACCCATTTCTTATATGTTCCTACGAGTTTGGAATCGACATCATCTTCTCCGAGTCTCTTGAATGAACGACCCGCTGGTCTCATATAATCAATTGGCTCATAACCATTATCTTTCAACCACTGATCAAGTTCATCTTTTTTTGATTTATCCTTTACATGTTCATCTCCGTCCCATGCGAGTTTCCTAAATTCATCGAGTTTTTTCTTATCTTCTGAATTTAAGTGTTTCGCAAGTTCTCTTTCAAAACACTGGAATGTGTATGGAAGACCCATTGTACGAGAAATAAGCAATCCATTACTACCATTGAACTTATTCAAATTTTTACGTTTATTCTCCGAATGGAAATGCGAATCTGTTACAATATGTAACCAATCCTTTGCCCCATCAGTTCCTTCTTTATAGATATCATCAAAGAGCTTCTGAGTATGTGGATGTTGCATAACTACAATCACATGTTTGTATCCCATCTTTTTTACATAATGAAGAAAACGAGATGCGTTTACTTTACAATACTTATCAGCGATATCATCATTTTCCGCAAAGTGGTCCCACTCATCGAACCTCGCAGGATAGAAATGGCTGTATTCCATTGGGATCACACCAGGGTTAGACATACAAGCAAAGTCTGTCCAAAGTGCATACTTCTGCCACGTGTTACGAAAGAGGGCTTTGTATGAATACGGTTTGATATTAGAACATTCAAAGATGGTAAGGATGTCTCGCTTACGTTTGAAGTCCTTAAGAATAAACTGTGCAAGAGTCCAGTAGTCTGGGTGGAGAAGTTGGAACTCAGTTTCTCCGTTCAATCCATCAAGATCCCAATCCTTTCTGTGAATAATTTCATCTTTATCAGGAAGAATGGGAGCACTAGTATCTTTAGCATAACGAATAAGACCCGGTCGCGGATCAGACGCTGATATATTATACTTTTTAATCAACGCAGGATGACGTTTACGATTAGCACCCCAGTTGAAACGATATTTACCTATCTTATAATATATGGCGTTGTCGGAAACAGGATTTGATGACTCTGTAATCAAATCAAGATATTCATACAATGTAATCATAACAAAATAATCAACACAATTGCGCCAATTTTTGAATTAAAAAATCTATTATTTATCATGGATATAGATATTTCAAAATACAACCTCAAGGGTTGTCATACTCAAGAAAAATTCATTGAGAAAAATTATCCTGAATTATACGAATATATGATAAACGAACTCCCTGACGATCTTTCGTGGGCTGAACGTTTGTATTGGATAAAAAACAACGTTCATTCTCGACCAACTTGTCCAATTTGTGGAAAAGAAGTTAAGTTTTGCGAGCATAATGGGTTTTACTATAATTACTGTTCAGTTAAATGTATGTCTAATTCAAAAGAAGTAAGATCAAAAATAGAAAATACTTGTTTGAATAAATACGGGATGAAATATGCTTATGATACTCCAGAATGTAAAAATAAATTAAAAGAGAAATATGGAGGGATAGGATTTGCTTCAAAAGAAGTTCGACAAAAAGTAATGAACATATGTGAGAAAAAATATGGAGATCCTCATTATACAAATAGAGCTCAAGCTATTAAAACAACTTTGAAATTATATACTAGTCCAAAAGGCAAAGAAATAACTGACCATATTTATCAAGTTAAAAAGAAAAACCACACATTAAATACATCCAAATTAGAAAATGATATAAAAAATTGGTTGAACGAGAATAATATTGAATATAAATGTCATTACAAAAACAAAAAATATCCATTTGCATGTGACTTTTATTTTCCATCTAACGATATGTATTTAGAAATTCAGGGACACTGGACTCACGGTAAACATCCATTTGATCCTAAGAATAAAGAAGATCAAAATATTATAAAATCTTGGAAAAATAAAAATACAAAATATTATAATATCGCCATTGATGTTTGGGTTCATCGCGATCCTCATAAAAGAAAAATAGCTAAAAATAATAATCTAAATTTTTACGAACTCTTTCAACCAACATTAAATGATGTGGTAAATTTTGTAAAAGAAAACGTTATCGGTAAGAAATTATAAAAAGTGAATATGTATTAATGTAAATGAATATATTCACTTAAAGAAATGTTAACATATGAAGAAAAACTTACAAGTTTTATTGACAAAAACACAGATTTAATAGATAAATACGATAATTTAGAATGCTGCCCCGTTCCTCTTGAAGATTCTGTGACTAGTATTGAGGATGGGATGATGGTGATGCAGAAAGCAAACAAATTTTCCAATTTTGACACTATTCTCAAATCAGCGCTTCATGTAGCAATACGCGAGAATATTTCCATTGAGGATGCTTTTGATATCATGAAGGAGGCCCCTGGTGAGTGGATTCCAGAAAATTCTATTCAGCAATATTTCAAAGAGATTAATCATATCTATACAAAAAACAATAATGATTTCGACATTGAGTACTGTCCTGAGAATCGCGACAAACTTATTTCCATGAATCTCAAGACGGTTATTAGTATAGCCAAGGGATTTCAGGGGTTGGGTCTGGATCTGCAAGATCTCATTAGTGCTGGCAACCTGGGGTTGGTGATTAGCTGGGATAAATACAATCCGAAGAAGTCCACTCTTCACGATGACGTTCGTGCTGCGATAGAGACTCTTCCGGATACATTTACATTCAAAGAACTAGAAAAGGTTGTAAATGAATTTTTTACATACGGTGATGTAAAGAATAAGTTTATGTATAAATTTAACAAACCCGCGACATTTAATAAGGCGGATGTGTTGAAGTGGGTTGACAAGAACATCCAAAATGCTAAGTTCAGTAGTGTGGCAAGTATGTGGATAAGGGCTTATATAATGATAGAACTCGATAACTACAGTAGACTTGTCAAGAAACCAAAAGCTGATATCAAGCGTGAAAAAGAGGAGACTGGTAGTTATAAAAAGGAAATCACAGTAGACATTGACGCTCCTGTTAAATCCGATTCCGACACCACGGTAGGGGATCTTCTTATGATCGAAGACGAGACGCGGACAGATCTGGATATTAATGAAGCATATTATACATTCAAAGATTCTCTCAAATTACTATTAGATGGAGTTAAAACAAGAGACCGAGTGATATTCTTGAAAAAGTTTGGTATCGGACTTCCTCGCCCCATGACTCCTCGAGAAATTTCAGATCAGGAAGGGTTGAGTATAGCGCGTATTAGTCAGATTCTGCAGGAAACTATAAATCGAATGAAACTCAATGCACAGAAGTATGAAGTTGATCCGGATACCTTATTTGATGCAGTAAGAAAAATAAATTAACTATTTCAAATATATTATTACATGCAAAAACTTATTGGTATACGAGGTCATAGAGGAGCTGGTAAGGAATCAGTAGCATTTCTACTCGCGTCCTCTCTTGAATTTATCAGTCATAACGAAGAACTCGTGGTATCTAATGAAGATGTTTATACAAAAGCATTTAACAAAATGTATAACGATGCTGTGAAGGCTATCGTAGATGATATGAGTAGTGCGTTTTCTTCAGCCAATTTTAGATATGTATATCTCGATGCTTTTGGCGACGCTCCTAAAGCAATGGTTCAGCAATTACTCGGATGTGATATTAAGTATATTTCTGACGAATATTGGAAAGATCATGTTGTTGTTGACTTGAGAACTTTTAATATCGAAGAAGTTGATGAACTTCCGGAAGAACTTATGAGTCCTTCTCTTATGATGTCTTATTGTCCATCTTATTTAGATGATGAGAGAAACAGTGGTGAGTGTAAAATGTCTCTCAGAGACTTCATTCTTTATTTCGGGCAATCGGTTATGCAGAAATACTTTGGAAGAGATGTATGGGTTAAAAGCACTGCGATGAACGATCGAATGAACGAAGAATATTTCGAAGAAGGAATACGTATATATACAGATGTTAAAGCCCCCACAGAACTTTCATATCTTATTGATAAACATGCAGTTATAATCAATGTGGAGAGACGCGGCTATAAGAAAAAAGGCGGACTGGATTTGTTGCAAGGTGATACACGATGGGATTATAATATACAAATTAAAGGAAACGATTTGATGTCTATCAAAGACGATATTAAAAGAATAGCAGAACATATATATTATGGAGAAAACAATTAAATTTAAAAAACTCGTCAATAATACACAGCTTCCTACATATGCTCATGATGGAGATATTGGCATGGATGTGTATGCTGTAGCTGTTGAATATGATGCTATCAATGACGCTTATATATACCACACAGGGATCGCTTGTGAAACCGAGGGACACATGGGAGTTCTAGGGATGATGAAATCAAGTGTTTATAAACATTGTGATGCTTATCTCACTAACGGTGTTGGGTTGATTGATAGTGATCAGTACCGGGGAGAAATATTATTTATATACAAAAATAGAACTCCTCTTCGTCAGAGATTGCTTGATACTACCTTGAGGCTGTATATGGGTAAATCATTATGGTGGAGATGGAGGCATTCATTTAAGAGTGTGTTAAATGATGTGACCGAATCAACCGATCCTTTACAGTTCTCACCATATCAAATCGGAGAGGCTGTAGGTCAGCTGGTGCCTCTGACGTTCGATAAAATGAAAATCGAAGAAACCGAAGAATTATCAAAGACAGAAAGAGGAGAAGGAGGGTTTGGATCGACTGCTGCTTCAAAGAAAAAGAGTCCTCATAAAAAAAATCGAAAACCACTCTAAAGATTGATTGATGATTTAGTATTTATATAATGTAAGAGCAAATGAAGGTTCCTATTTTAAATATTCTGGGTTACGTTATTACCTTCCGCTCTACTTATAAGACTATGAATGGATAGCAAAGGAGGTTCCTAAAGGTAAACAAAATTGGTTATTTTGATGTGATTACTTCTCGCTATCTTTTTTTATACATTAAACACAACAGTAAACAATATGATGAATCCAATTCTTATTAAGGCGTTTGGAGTTTGCACGACCGAAAGCAAGCAGCTCAACAACAAGGAATACGTTTTTAACGAGGCAGCAAAAAGAGGCTTCCTCGTACCATCCGAACTCATCAACGAAGATGTGGTGAGGTTTATCGAATCCGAGACTGTTGATTATAACTCCACGTTCTACAAGAATTGGGAACAGATGAAGAGTAAGTCGCGTCTCGAGCAGTTCTTCGATCAGGTACTTCACTATATGACCACTTACGGAACCGGTTTCCAGAGCGATTATGTATACACCTGCAATGACGGAGACCGAAGCGATGTCCCTGATTTTAGGATCTACAAGGTCATCGAGGTAGCAACCGTACAGAGCGTGGTACTCCGCTGCCTTAACATGCTCACCAGTGGCATTGCTATGTCAAACGATATGGTCAAGGCTACTGTAGACTATATCTGTAGTCACAGCAGTGAGATTCCCGCAGACTTCGAGGTGTCTGATATTCAGAACCGTGAGGCGATGATTCAGATCTGCGATCGCCTTAATATTCATCCTCATCGTGGCGTGGATCTTGTGAGGTGGATGGTTTATAAGACCACGGGCAATGCACTCCTTATCAAGGATCGTAAGACCATTGAGAACATCCGCGCTAGTGCTGGAATTATTAACTTCGGAGTATTCGATCAGAAGGATCTTACTGAACTCTCCAAAGTGTTCTTCCGCTTCAAGCCTATCCTGCTTGCATTCAAGGCTAGCTCCTGGAACAAGAAGGCGATCAACGATATCCGTAGGATGGCAGATAAGAACCATGTTCCGATGAAGGAGGGGTTCTGGCAGACGGTGCTTGGGGAGAAGAAGGATTACGACGAGATCAGAGTCAAGGCAATCGATCTCAACAGCTTCAAGATCGTCTCTCTTATCCAGACTATCAACGAACGTTTTGCACTTGCAATTGACGGTGGTAAGAACGCTTACTTCATTCGTAACGGTAAGGCTTGGGTGAATAAGGATGGAGACAAGGTCAGTTTCGATATTAAGTATCTGACTGATGTTCGCGATATCCTTTATAAGGCTCTCACTCAGAGACTCGCTGCTAAGGCAGGGGTAGTGAAGTTCCCTGCAAACATCAATCTCGCTTGCCCTGTGTCTGAAAAGAAATTTGCTGGCAACCTTCCGTACGGGTCAGCATACGCACTTTCCGATCATAACTACTTCGGCATTTACTGGAGAGAGAGTGATGGAACTAGAGATTTCGATCTTTCTTTCTGCGATGCTTATGGTAATAAGATTGGTTGGAATGCTGCGTATAGAAATGGAGAAGATATTCTCTTCAGCGGGGATATGACTAGCGCTCGTCCGGATGCTACAGAGATCCTTTATTTCAAGGGTGGGGTGAAGAGCGAGGGTATTCTTTGGAATAACCGATACTCCGGTCAGGAAGGCAGTCGTTTCCGTTACTTCCTCGGAAGACAGAAGATCGATAATCTTTCCCGTAGCTATATGGTAGACCCTAATACGGTAGAGTTCGAGGAGTGGACCACTTCCGAGAGGACTCAGGAGATGATGGGTGTTGTGATGGATGGTAAGATCTATCCTTGTAAGTTCGGATTCGGACAGGGGATTGTCTCTGGTGGGCTCAACAGCGTGGATAAGTTTGAAATGATGAAGAGGAAGCTCAATGCAGTAGTCGATCTCAAGAAGCTCCTTCTTGATGCAGGATTCCAGGAGTGGAAGGAAGGGATGACTAAGATTGATGAAGAGACTGGGAAGGAAGTACCAGTGGTTCCTGACTATGATTTTACAAATCTTGACAAGGACACTCTTATCAATCTCTTCTCTGAACAGTAAGAGAGCATAATCTATAAGATAGAAGGAATCTCGAAAGAGATTCCTTTTATTATTTATACATGAAAGATTTAATACGATACATAACTGAGAGAAGAAAAATTGATATGGACAATATCAAATATTCTGTTGTTAATATAAGTAATATAACTGATCTTAGAGATTTTACTATTGAGTATTCTTTAGATTCTTTAAAGAAGTATATTATTGATCAATTTGACGCGGATGAAGATAAAGAGGAAATCAATAGTATATGCAATAAAGCATCCAAACTTAAACCAAATGAATGTTTTATTCATCGTGGAGACGGCTATTGTTTAATAGTAAGCTGTGTGAAATAAATATGAAGTATTATGAAAAGAAGAGTCGATTATAGTAATATTTATAGCGTGGAACAGTTAAATGAAGAGTTTAATTTCACACCAGCCACTCTTGTAGAAAAGAAAACCGAAGATGAAAAACTCGAAGATAAGGACAAAGAATCTCATGATGAAAAGAATGAGGCTGATAAGGTCGTAAAACCTGAAAAGTTCGATGTTGTTTATGCTGATCAAAGCACAAAAGAATTAAAAAATATTTTTAAACATATTATAGTGTTTACTAATGATCGTGATCCGAAAAACAATAAGACTCTAAAAAATATTATTGAGGCTATAGACGATCTTAAAAAGAAACACGCAGATATTGTTCCCGAACTCCATGTCTTTGTAGCAGCAGATATGGTTGCAGACGACAGAGAGGAAGTGATCGAGTTGACTGATGGTGACGAGAAGATGACCATCAAGAATGAATCTAATCTTGATACCCTTGTGTTCAGCCGCTTGGGTGTACAGGGAGAGGACCAATGTGAGCATATTGTTAAACTCCTCCAGGACCGCGGATTCCTTGTGCTTAACCCAGTGCAGTACGCAGCCCTCGCAAGCGATAAGTATGACACAGCATGTCTTCTCGAGAAAGGTGAGATTCCCCAGCCACGATTCTGTCTTATGACAAAAGATATTCTCTATGATGAAAAGGTATTCAACGAGAGTATGAAACAGATCTACCCTGAGTGGTCTGAAAAAGACCCTGATAAAAACGAACAATTACAGTTCGTAATGAAGATTCTCGATGGACATGGAGGAACTGGTGTAAGTCTTTTGGATGGTAAGAGAATCATCGCTGTGCTTCAAACAATATTCGCTATCGATCCAGAGAGGAGACTCATTCTTCAAAAGAAAGAAGAAGCAGATGGGGGAGATATCCGTGTGCATGTTCTTACTCTTAGAAACAAACAGGTTATCCTTGCTTGTATGAAGAGGGTAAAGATCAGTGGAGACTTTAGAAGTAACGTAAGTCTGGGTGCAACAGCGGAGCCGGTCAAACTCACTCCGGAACAGGAGCAGATCGCCCTCAAGACCGCCCAACTCAGTCATCTTCCTTGGTGTGCTGTAGACATTATGCCTCTTGTGAAAGGGAGTAATAAAGAACTGGGAGATAATGTTGTATTGGAAATAAATGCTAGCCCTGGAACTGATGGAATTAGTGATGTGATAAAAGAAAACTTTATTAGTATCCTTCTTAATGAGCTTGATGACCCAAGTGAGTTTATGCTTCAGGACAAAACCGCAGGTTTTATAGAAAGTGTGAATGTTAAATTCGATGACGGAATAGAGAAACAATTCCTTGCAAAACTCGACACGGGTAACAGTACATTCGCATCTACTCTCGAGGTGGGAGAATTTACAGAATCTGATGGCAAGGTAACATTCAAGGTAGATGGTAAGGAAATGACATTTGATAAAGTCAGAGACATTAATGCAGTTGCTGGTGAGAACACTTATAAGAGACCAGTTATTCAAGTCCGTGAGTTGACTCTTGGTTTGAGAAAAATCAAAAGTCCTTATATTGCAATCGTTAAGAGTCGTGAAAAGAAAACCACCAATATGCTCCTTAACAGAGACACACTAGCGAAGCTCGGGTATGTCATTCATCCAAACAACGGACATATGTTAACAGATGAGATGCAGAAAGTAAAGATTATTTAATCATGAAAAGCCTACAAGAAAGTCTATTTGATTCGGATTTAGTATCTAAAGATATAATATATCATCCAAAAACGAAGATTGAATTAATTAAATGCATTAAAGAACAACTCAAACAACAAGGTTCAAACGCCAATCTCAATATCATCGATGTCAGTAAGATAACTGATATGAAGAGGTTATTTTGGAGAGAAAATATTAAAAATATCGATATTTCTGATTGGGATGTGAGTCGAGTTGAAGATATGATGGGTATGTTTTATGGGTGTGAAAATTTCAATTCTGATCTCTCACATTGGGATGTAAGTAATGTAAAATCCATGTATAGTATGTTTAGATATTGTGAAAACTTCAACGCGGATCTTTCTCAGTGGGATGTGAGCAAAGTTGAACTGATGAATTACATGTTTTGTGGATGTAAGAATTTTAACAATCTCGACTCAGATCTTTCTCACTGGGATGTGAAAAATGTTGAAGACATGGAATGTATGTTTTGTAGGTGCGAAAATTTTAATTGTGATCTTTCTAAATGGAATGTGAGAAAAAATATAAATACACACAATATGTTCGAAGGATGTAAATCACTTAAAAAAATTCCTTCTTGGTATGAAAAGTCTTAAAGAAAGTTTGTTTGATGCGGATTTAGTATCGAATGATATAATATGTCGTCCTAAAACAAAAGATGAATTGATTGATTGTATAAAGGAACAACTCGACTTACAAGGTCCCAATGCTAATCTTAATATTATCGATGTTAGTAAGATAACTGATATGAGAGATTTATTTGATGAAATGAATATTGGAAATATCGATATTTCAAAATGGGACGTGAGTAAAGTTGAAGATATGAATTCAATGTTTTATGGATGCGAAAGATTTAATTCTGATCTTTCAAAATGGAGCACACGGAATGTTAAAGATATGAATTTTATGCTCGATGGATGCAAAAATTTCAATTCCGATATTTCAAAATGGGACGTGAGTAAAGTGGAGGATATGTGTTTTGTGTTTAATGAATGTAAAAATTTCAATTCCGATCTTTCAAAATGGAATGTGGGCAACGTTAAAAATATGAATAATATGTTCGACGGATGCAAAAATTTCAATTCCGATCTTTCTCGGTGGGATGTGGGTAATGTTAAAAATATGTGTTTTATGTTTCGTGGATGCAAAAATTTCAATTCCGATCTTTCAAAATGGAACGTAAGTAAAGTGGAGGATATGGGTCGTATGTTTGAAGGATGCAAAAATTTCAATTCCGATCTTTCTAAGTGGGATGTAAGTAATGTTACTAATATGATTCTGATGTTTTATAATTCTAAATTTAATCAAGATATATCATCTTGGGATGTAAGTAATGTTAAACATATGGAGGATATGTTTAGAAAATCTCCTTTAGAAAAAAATACTCCTTTTTGGTATCATGACTGATTACACTCACTACATAAAAGCACACTCCGCCGCAGATACTTATCTCAATCATATAAAAGACTTGAATGGAACTCCTAAAAAACAACATTTTCTCAGTCGTTTAAGTCTTTGTCAAGGATATGGTCATATTCTTGATGACCCTCGTAGAAAACAGAGTTTATATGAGTTTATTCGAAAGGATCTGGAGAGGAAACTTGCGATGACCTGGGATGAGATGTGGGATGAGAGTATGATTGATGACGAATACGGATATAAAAAAGAGATAAAGAAAGTAGCTACTCCAGATATCAAATTCTATTTCGGAATGACTGATTTGATCGGAGAGACATGTATTCTTCTTAGAAACGGTGTGGATTTGCCTGAGGGAGTTGAGAAAAAGATATATAGACAAAATCTTTTAAGAATGATCGAAATAGCGAACGTAGATACTATTATGAGAGATCTTGAAGGGACCACGTATGTGAATGGTGTTGGAGGAATAATGTGTCTAAAAAACCTTAAACAAAGTCTCGCCCCTATAGATTGGAGTATTATCAACGGGTGCTTTGAAGGTATGTGGAAGTACTATTTAGAGAAATGTCAAGGGAGTGAATGGAAAAAATCTCTTGTTAAAAAACATAACATCATATATGGATTGACTCATTGTGTCATTAATCTCTCTAATTTCTACACAAATGTAAATAATGTTCAAAATAGCGAGAATTTCTTAAATGAGGTTATTCATACCAAAGACGCACTTTGTAATATGATTGAATCCCAAAAGTCTTCTAATTACTTACTTTTTAATGATGACACTCTTGCTGAAATACTTTTGACCATCAGACTCTGTGGTGGGGAGTATGATGCTGAAAGACTAACCGCTTTGGATGCATTATCTTTAAGATTTGATTCTACCAAACTCATATTTAGAGAACATAAAGGCGGAAGTCTTAAAGAAGAATTACTTGCTAACGAACACACAAATATACTTTATATACTCAATGTTCTCTTTTAAAGAAATTTTACTTTGGATCTGGCAGTTTCCTCAAAACCTACTCGGTTTGATATTGTTGCTATTCTATAAACACGAAAAAGAATATCATAGACTCAATGGTAGAACTTTTTATTATACCACAGAAATGCCATCCGGGATAAGTCTTGGTAATTATATTATAATGAATAGAGAGGATAAGGAAGATGGTATGAAACATGAATACGGGCACAGTGTTGATAGTCGTCGTTGGGGGCCAATTTATCTACTTATCATAGGATCACCTTCGTTGTTAGGAAATATTTATGATAGAATATTCCATAGACACTGGAAGTTCAGTAAGAGTTGTAGATGGTATTACAATCAACCGTGGGAAAAAAGCGCTGATAAGAACGGAGGAGTTGATAGAGAATCATATATTAAACGATTGGAAGATATGGGGTATTGATCGAAGGAATCCAATAGGATTCCTTTTATTATTTATATATGAATAATTTTATTTTAATAGTTGATTACGGACATGGTACAAGAAAGTATACATCTGGTAAGTGTGCCCCTGATGGTTCTCTTTACGAGGGAGAGTGGAATCGTGAGGTTGGAAAAATGATTGTTGATGGGATGCGCGAGCTGGGTGTAGATTGTAGAGAGATTATAACAGGAGATGAAGATACTCCATTACAAAAGAGGTGTGATCTAGTAAACGAAATCGTTGCGGACAACCCGGGAAAGGAATGTCGTTTCTTATCAGTCCATATCAATGCAGCTCCTACATCCGGGTGGGATGATCGTGCTAGCGGGGCGAGTGTGTATACCTGTGTTAATCCAAACCCAGAATCTGTTAAAATGGCTCAGTGTTATTATGATATGGTCGAAAAGTTTGAATTAAAAGGAAACCGTAGTGTTCCAGAAGATCATGTGTGGAAAGCTAATTATAAAGTATTAAGGAGCACTAACTGTCCGGCAATTCTTACAGAGAATCTTTTTATGACTAATCATAAAGAAGTTAAATTTTTATTATCACAGGAAGGTAAAGAAACAATAGCAAATATGCATATTGCCGCATTATGCAAATATATGGGAATTCCTTATGCAATCTGTAAAGGGTAAAGGATGGAAAGAATGGTGGTATGAGGCCTTTAGTGAAAAAGGAGTGGGTAGTGCAAAACGACTCGCTGGTCTTTTTATTACTTTTGTGAGTATGGCTTGTATCACGTATCTCACCATAGTCGCAGGTCCTGTGGTGATCGTTCAAGATCTTCTCCAAACCAGTCTTATTACAGGTGCTGCTCTTTTAGGATTATATTCAATCACAAGTATTTGGAAGAATGGTAGCATGAGTGTGGGAGGAGGAAATGTGAGTTATAGTGGAGAAGATAGTAAAAAGGTTCTTGAAGATGTGCTCAAGAAAGAACCTAATATAGATGATGTAATGGAAGAAGACGCGGAAACCCTACATGATAATTAATTAATTGATTATGAAAAGTTTACAGGAAAGCTTGTTTGACAGTGATCTGGTTTCAAAAGATACCGGCGTATTATCTGTTATTACAAATGCCATAGAAAACTATCTTTCCAAGAAACCCTCTGAACATGGATGGACCAGATGTTTGCTGAGTTTGACAGACAATATAAAATATAATATAGATAATAGAAAAAGATATCATCTTGGTTTGGATGGAGTGTTGAAAATGAAAGATGATGATTTGTATGTTTATATCGGTATTAATGATTCTCAAAAAGAAATATTTCTTTTAGGTAAGGGATTAGACGATTTACACCCCAGATCACCAGTTATCATTAAAATTGGGTATAGCAGGGGTATTAACTCTTTGTATGCTGGTATGTTTTATATGACATTTAGTTATAAAAAAGTATACAACGAAAATTTTCAACATTATAAAGTATCCAACGATGAGATTAAAATATTCGTTAAAGAAATATTAGATAATATAGAACACGTATTCTAATGAAGAGTTTAGTGGAAAGTTTATTTGATGGCGATCTTGTGTCAAAAAACACAGGATATGAATACTTATATGGGCTAGTTGAAAGTGCTGGTGTGAATAGTGATTTTAAAATAAATTACTTTGATGAGAAGAAAATCAAACGAGATTTCAATTCAATTACTAAGAAATTTCCACCTCAGCAATGGTCAACCAATCCATTAGCTGGTATGGACCGGTTTCAGAAAATGGATAATAATGAAATTTTAAGAGAGCTGTTGTATATAATTACTGGAAATGTAAAAACAGTAGATATCCCAATACTTAGAGACGGGGGAATCGATAATACTAAGTTTGAGGAAGTGTTGTTAGATATTATATATGATTATATAGACGTCAAACACAGAATGTATGTTGGAACTGTTACTTTACCGGTTGCTGGAGAGAAAAATATGTATAATGTATTTATAAAGTTTCAACTAGGAAAACAATGGGGTAGATATAGTCCCAATGATATGGCTGCGTCAATCAGAATGAGAATAAATATAGATGTTTTGAAGTAAATAATCATATTAATGTAATGCTAAGGAACCTTGATGGTTCCTTTTATTATTTATGTATGAATATAATTAAATTTACAGATAGTGTAATTGAAGGTCGTGAATGGTATAATTCTCATCTCCGTGGGAAATATGCTTATTGGGTTCATTGTAAATATGTGGTGCCATTGGATTCTATACTTCAATCAATCTATATATCTCTTGAAGAGGAAACTGATGAAAACATTGTTTTATACCTTAATACTGAAGGCATCGAGGTCATAACCAGCGATGATGATTGGGTGAGTATTGATAGGACTGCCACCGAAGCAGTCAATTCTATTGATATTTATCGAGTCGCGAATGCATTTGTTGCAAAAGACAATATTCCATTGGATGATTTAAAGAAATTCCGTACATGGTTAGCAACCAATTTATTAAATTATATTAATGCATTTAAAAATATGCCAGAATATGCTAAATATTGGGATGAAAATGTTGCACATGTATTGCAATATTATGTTGACGGCATGCTTGATGATACTGTTAAATGGTTAAATAAGTTCGGAGGAATGTCTGTTAATATAACGAATCCGTCTATGACTGCGTGTGGATGTGAAGCAGGAAGTGGATCAAATTTATCATCTTTATATGGAGAAAAAGTAATTACTTGTGATACTGTAAGTATATACAAAGAAAATATTAAACAATATATGATTCAAATATTTTCTAATGTAAGTTTATGGGAAGATATTAATACTGTTGATAATAAATTTTTACCAGAAATTATAAAATACCTGAACGGGATTATTACAGAAAATCTGCCCCTCGTACAATCAATATCTACATTATCAGATACTTTTAGTTGTAAATGTTTGAGTACATCAGGAGCGGGACAAATTCAAGCACAGGCCGCGTTACAAAACGTCATAGGAGTATTCGATTTAATTATTAATCAATCTTCTTCGACTACTTCCACTCCAAAAATATCTATGTCTTCTATACTTTCTATATGGGCATCATCATTATATGAAAATATGGAATGGAATTAAAATAATATATTAAAATATTAATAATCAAGGTGTTAACAAAATGAAAAATTAACACCTATTATTTTGTCATAACTTAAATAAATCTAAATAAACTAATTAAAAACATGTTTTCAACTGAAAATTCACAGAAATGGTCTCAGATCATTACAGAAGAACTCCATGTAAAGAGCGCTGAAAAGCTCGGCTGGATGTCTCAGTATGCACAGAACCACTCAGTATACGAAGCACTTCAGCAAGGTGATCCTGCTGCTGGTATCTATGCTACTCCTCTTAACACCCTTGGTATGGGTAACCCTCTTTTCCCTCAGGGCGTAGGTTATAATGGTGCTGATGGTCTTGGAAATGGTACTGGTATTGGTAATACAGGTGCTGACTTCCATAATGCCAATTACAAGGTAGGTTCTGGTGACATTCCTATGTCAACACTTACTATGTCTCTTGAAATCGCTGCTCAGACAATCGGTTTCGAGCTCGTTCCTGTTATCCCTGCAAATGGTCCTTGGGCTATGCTTTCATATATGGACTTCCCTTATGCTGGTGGTAAACTTGGTAAGATCAATGAGACTACTTATGATGGTAAGGGTGCTGGTGATGCCAACAAGCCTATTTACATCAAGCTTCGTTATAATATTGTTTATGGTGGAGATGCAACTAAGGCTGCATGGAAGAAAGGTGATAACGTGACCTTTACTGGAACTGCTCCAGAAAGTGGCACCGCAAAGGTATTCCACGGTACATTCCTTGGATTCTCTCGTATTGATAATGGTCTTATTGTAAAGGTTATTGACTGTGGTGACGCTACTACATCTATTGCTGATGTATTTGCAACTGCTGTTACACTTTCATCTGCTGCTTATGAGGGAGCACCTGCAGTAGCTGCTGGTACACTTGGTACACAGACCGCTCAGCTCGTAACTCCTGATCTTGTAAGTGGTGCTGCAGATCACATCCAGGGATTTGCTAACTTCTTTGATGGTGGTGACGATCCTATGACTCGTGCACAGAACGAGACCGGTGTTGGTAACACTATCGGTGCAAGAATGTTCACCAAGCTTGTTCAGATGGGTTCATTCGAAGTAACAGGTGCTGTTACTCGTCAGCAGCTTCAGGATATGCCTCTTTATGGTGTTGATGTTATCGGTAAGGTTCTCCAGGCTATGCAGAACGAAATCAGCCAGGGTATCAACAATCGTATCCTTGACAGAGTATTCAAACTCGGTGTAACTAACGCTAAAGTTCAGAAGGAATATCAGGGTCTTGATCTTAACCTTTACTTTGGTTCAACTCTTAACGCAACTAGAAATCTTAGTGATTTCGCTGCAGCAAGCAAGTTCGTTGGTATCGATGGTGAGAATGCTGCAACTAACTGGGGTGCTATTAAGAACGCTACTCAGAACACAAGTGCAGAAAACACTTATACTCATCAGCGTAGAATCGCTAGCCGTGTTCTTGCAGCTGCTAACGTGATCGCTAACGTTTCTCGTTTCGGTCGTGGTAACTGGATCGTGACTAACACTCAGATCCTTTCCGCCCTCCAGGATTGCGCTGGATTCGTAATCGCTCCTGCACAGAACGACCTTGTTCAGGATGGTTCAAGAAGTCTTTACTTCGCTGGTACTCTTATGGGTCTTTCAGTTTATGTTGATCCATTCATGACTTGGGACGACACTCGTATTTGCGTAGGTCGTAAGTCAGATGGAAATACACCTGGTGTGATTTTCATGCCTTACATTTTGGCAGACACCGTCCAGACCATAGTCGAAGGTACAATGGCTCCTAAGCTCCTTGTAAACAGCCGCTTCGCAATCGTCGACGCTGGTTTCCACTGCGAGCAGAACTACCTAACCTTCATGGTTGACGCCGATGGTGCTTACGTCATCTAATTGATTTCAAATCAATAGCTTAATTAAAAATCTCCAATCACAAGTTGGAGATTTTTTTTGACCAAATCTTATTGAGATAGTTTAAATAATCGTATATTTTTAATTATTATTAATATATGAATATTCCAGATATAACATCTCTTAAAGGCCCACAATTTACAGAGAAACATTTTCGTTTTCATTATCCAGAATTTCTTGAATTTCTTAACGAGAAATATAAAGATACAGAATTAACATTTCAAGAAAAACTTTATTGGTATTTTAACAACATCATAGAAAGGCCCGTATGTAAATGCTGTGGAAGAAAAACAAAGTTTGAGAATGCTCTTAAAGGATACAGACCATATTGTTCTTATAAATGTCTAAATTCGGATCCAGACAAAATAAAGAAAGTTGAAGAAACTTGTCTTGAAAAGTTTGGTACAAAGGCACCAGCACAAAACAGATCAGTTGTTTATAAAATGGAACAAACAAATCTCAAAAAATACGGGGTAAAAAATGCTATGGAAAATTCAGCCATTGCAAAAAAATCCAGAGATAATTACATTGAGAAGTATGGAGCGATGGGAAATGCAAGTGAGATTATTTTAAGGAAATATAAAGAAACTTCTCGTAAAAAGTATGGAGCTGATAACTATACATTAACTCAAGAATGTAAAGATAGGATAAAGAAAACATGTATTGAAAAGTATGGAGTTGATAGTTATAGTAAAACAGATGAATTTAAAATCAAAACAACAGAATCTTGGAAGACTAAAGAAATAGCCAAGAAGGATTTTCTTATAGGATACACAAAAGATGATGAATGGATATGTAAATGCCCACATCCTTTATGTAATAAATGTACAGAAAAGTTCTTTATAAGCCCACCCGGTATATACAGGGATCGGGTTCGAGATAATACGGAATTATGTACAAAATTGTTACCTGTTAGAGAGGATAACACAAAAAATACAACAATTGAATTATTTGTTCAACAAATATTAGACGAATTCAATATACAATATGAGACAAATATTCGGGGATTGATGGGAGATAAGAAGGAGTTGGATATATATATTCCATCAAAACAATTTGCTATTGAATGTAATGGTGTGTTATCTCATAGTGATAGATATAAGGATCGTAGGTATCACGAATCTAAAACTATTAGATGTAAAGAAAAAAATATCAGGTTATTACATATTTGGGAGGATTGGATTCGATGGAAGCCCGATATTGTCCGAAGTATGATACTTTCTAAACTTGGGTATTCTGAAAATAAAATATATGCTAGAAAATGTAACATAGAATTATGCGAAAATAACTCGGAGTATTTAGAGTTTTTAGATAAGAATCATATTCAAGGAAGATCTGTTTTTAAAATAGGTTTGGGTCTTCGATATGAAGGGAAACTGGTTAGTGTGATGACTTTTGGGCATAAACGAGGAGCTGTAGGATCATCTGTTTTAAAAGTTAATGAGAATGAATGGGAGTTAATTCGCTTCTGTTCTTTATTAAACACACAAGTAATTGGAGCAGCTGGTCGTTTATTCAAACATTTTATTGATGATTATAATCCATCACTAGTCTATTCATATGCTTCTAATGATATCAGTGATGGTGGGGTTTATGAAAAATTGGGATTTGAATCATGTGGACTAATTAATAGTTCTTATTGGTATATAGATCCAAAGACTTTGATGAGATATCACAGAACATCATTTACTAAGGATGCTATAGTTAAAAAAGGTATTAAAGAAAAAAATGATAATACATGGACAGAAACCCAAGCAATGAATGACGCAGGATATTTAAGAATATACGACAGTGGACAAACTAAATGGATATGGACTAAAAAAGGAGACCTATAAGATCTCCTTTTTCTATTCTCTGGTGATTATAATGAAACACCCCAGTGGAATTATTGATTTTTGATATAATTCGTTCTTTTATAATTTGCAAATCCCTACTCGAAGGAACATAATCTATATCATTTTTGGGTTTCCATTCATCCCATTTCCAAGACTTATCTTTTATATTAAAACCTCTTCTTATACATTCCCTATGAAGAAGTTGATATCTCCGTAAGGTCCAACTCTTTTTATTCATAAAAAATGAGATATGTCCTTTTCCTAGACTGAACTGAGAAGGAATATCAGACTTCCCCTTCCATACTCTATTATAGAATCCTGGACACATAGCTATTTCGGCTTCCTCTGCTCTCAGGTGTTCATCACTAAGACATTCAACCGATATTCCTGCGTTAATTCTCATCACCCACACATATTATTAACAACGCTCCCACAACATATATCAGTAAAATACTGAATATAATTCCAGTTAATTCTGTACTCATTAAAATCATCATACCTTGGTTTTATATAAACGACCATTAAATGAGACAAACTCTGCATCAGGGTATTTATCAAGGACAGCAGAGAATCCGTCAAGGAGTCTTTTACAACCTTCGACTTTCATTACTCTTGGTCTTCCTTTTCCAGGAATCCTGAATACCATTTCCATTACTTCTCCGTCCATATTAAATTCTTTATGTTTATAATTAACAAATTCCGTATGTTTATTTAGATTGATATGATGTATTATTATTAAGATAAATAATTAAATTAGAAAAAGTATGTTACCACATATAACAAATTCACAGGCTGGTGTAAATCGTTGGGATTATACACCTTCAAATCTCTTTGAAGTATATTTCACCCTCCCTGAAGCACTTCGTCAGCAATTTGGTCAGGATGAGGCTATTATTACAGAGCATGTACAGAAAATCGAAGGTCTTGATGCAATCCACAGAACCGCAGAGACAACCACTCAAAAGTTCATGGGGACAACTCGTACTTTCATTAAAGGTAGTATAGATGACACAAGTGCAGAGCTCACAGTTACCTTTGCACTCAACCTCCGTAACGGAACTGACAACTTTATTTACAAACTCTTCAAAGCATGGTCAAGACTTGGATATGATATCAACACTGGTGAGAAACAGTTGAAGAAAGACTACTGCGCAGACTGGTTGAGAGTTAAGATTGCTAATCGTGCAGGAGATGTTTTTGAAGATGTGATTTTTAAAGATACTATGTTAAAAGGAAATATTGAAGGTCCTGGAACTTATGACTACAATAGTGACGAACCTATCGAACTTACTGTTAAGTTTGCCTCCGATTGGTGGAGCGATACTGATGCCGAATAATTTAAACATAAAGCTATCAAAACTCGCGTATTTTAAACTTTAATTCGAAAGATGACTAAATGGTCATCTTTCTTTTTTATTTGCGTTATAAGTGATTTATATAAAAATTTAATTATACACGATGTTTTAATATATTTTATCATGATGAATAAAGATATAAAAGTAGTTGACCTCAAGAGGTCATATGATAAAGATTTTGTTCCTTCTCAGGAGTATCTCGACTCCATGCCTGATCTTCAGAATAGCGAATTTATTGGTTTGCCAATTCCTTTTGTAGGAATTCAAAATTTTAAGGTTCCTGTAACAGTTCGTCAAAAAGATGGTGGTACACAACAGGTACTCGCAACTATTTATGCGGAAAATGATCTAGATAGTGAACATTTTGGAATTAATATGAGTAGACTTATTCGGGAATGGATTCCAACTCGAGATGTAATATTTGATATTAATAAACTCGAAGTAATTCTTCGTGATTATCAAAAGAAAATGAATTCTTTTGATGCTCACATTCTCATGAATTTTCCTTATTATCTTTGGTTACCTTCATTAAGAAGTCGAGATGAAAATGGAAATCTTAATGGTGGATATCAGGTTTATAATGTCACATTTGATTGTAATATTGATAAAACTGGCGAATTTAAGAAGGTATTGATTGTGGATTATATCTATCAATCGGTTTGTAGTTGTTCGACCGCCCTTGCACAACATGCTGCAATCACACGTGGGGTTTATGCCGCCCCTCATAATCAGAGAAGTGTATGTCGAGTATCAGTAGAATCCGAAGAAATTATTTGGATTGAAGATCTGATTGAACATTGCCGTAAAGCTCTTCCCAATGAAACTATGGTATTTTGTAAACGCGAAGATGAGCAAGCTCATGGTGAAATGGGAGCACAACCAATGTTTGTAGAAGAAGCAGTGAGAAAAATGGCACTTGAATTAAATAATGATGAAAGGATACGAGATTGGAGAGTTGTATGTGTTCATAGAGAATCAATTCATAACTTTGATTGTCATGCTATCATAACGAAGGGAATTCCTGGATCAATATTTAATCATCATATTAATATTGGTGAGTATAAAGATTTAATGGTATAATTTATAATTTATAATATTTATAAAACCCCCTATTATAATAGGG
>ODAI012016795.1_pt1 | contig 59830 bp, 50 predicted proteins | sample 1539321 | NCBI WGS metagenome assembly ODAI01 (sample SAMN02144231, study PRJEB22623) | gut metagenome | biome: sheep rumen | host: Ovis aries | place: New Zealand | reverse complement strand
CGACTTTGTACTCAGGCGGCTTGACGGTACACGTATCAGCACGTCAGCCCGCTCGGATAGGCTCCGTCGTGTCAATCGCAGAACAACCTTTTTAACGGAGGTACAGTGCTCCTGCCCCTGCATAAATGCAGAGGTTTCCGCGCCCATTCGAATCTATGAAAATCTTTCAGTTTGAATACAAGGACGAAGCGTCACTGCGAGACGAACTGAACGTGGTTCGCGAGGCCTGCAGGGACAAGTCTGGCGCATGCGCCCTCCTGCACGTTTTCGCCGAGACGCCCGACAGAAAGCGCATCGAACGCGTCGGCGAGATAATCGCCGAAGAGCTGCCCAAGGCGCAGTACGTCGGCTGCTCGACCAACGGCAGCATCGCCAGGGGTGTGCACACGCGTTCCGACATCTCGATCGAGTGCACCGTGTTCGAGAGTGACACCACGAAGTTCGAAACGCTGCAGTATCCGATTTCCGAGGAAACTGCGAGCGAAGTGTCCGACATGCTGGTACGGGAAGTTCAAAGCCGCCCCTGGGTGAAGGGCGTGGAGCTTCTCATCGTCATTCGCGGCATGTCGCTTTCGTCCTTCTGCAGGGATCTTCAGCATCTGCGCAGCGACATTGCCGTGTTCGGAGGCGGAGCCTTCAACCAGGACATCAACAACACCACCGCCTGCGTCTTCTCCAAGGACAGGGGATATTCGGAATATGGCGTGACGTTCGTTTTGTACGGCGGCAGCGATTTTCATCTCTCCACGCATTTCGTCACCGGCTGGAAGGCATTGGGCAGGGTACTGAAGGTGACGCGCGTACACCGCAATATTCTCTATGAACTTGACGGACTGCCGGCCTACGAGACCTATCGTCGCTACCTGAACATCAAAAACGACGATCACTTCTTTGTCAATACGGTGGAGTTCCCGTTCCTGTACCGAGAGCATGGCATTGAGATTCTGCGCGATCCGGTCATGAGCAATCCGGACGGCTCGATTGTCATGACCTCCGACATTCAGGAGAGGGACAAGCTGCGTCTTGCCTACGGCGATCCGAGGACGATTCTCAGTAGCGTGCGGGAGGTTGCAAGAACCATGGCAAATTTCCGCCCCGAGACCATCGCCATCTTTTCGTGCGCTGGACGTCGCGCATTCTGGGGCGACAAGGCAGTCGACAAGGAACTGCAGCCCTTCGAACTCGTGGCGCCGACGTTCGGATTCTTCACCTCGGGCGAATTCCATCGCACGGGCATCCATGTGATCCAGCACAACGTGACGATGGTCATCGTCGCCATGCGCGAAGGTCTGCCCAAGATCAGTGACACGCCTTCCCGCATCTTCGAGGACACGGAAAAGAGCGGTGAAGTTTCCCTCGTGCAGCGCCTTTCGACCTTCATTGATGCCGCAACGGAAGATCTCAATGAGGCGAACCGTCTGCTTCACCAGGCGGCAATCACCGATGCGCTCACCGGACTGAAAAACCGAGGAGAAACCCAGCGGATCATCGGCGAGCTCGCAGAGCGGCGCGACGGAACGCTCTCCCTGCTCATGCTTGACCTTGACAATTTCAAGAAGGTCAATGACCAGTTCGGGCATGTGATCGGAGACAAGGTGCTGGTCGGACTTGCGGATCATCTGCGCAACATGCTGAGTACGAAAAATTCCGCCTGCTCTGCCGGACGCTGGGGCGGCGAGGAATTCATGGTCGTGATGCCGGACACGGATCTTGACAGTGCGCTCGCCTTTGCCGAGAAGATCCGCGCGGAGTTTGCCAGGATCAAGTTCGAGCGGGCTGGATGCCAGACCATGAGTGTCGGCGTGGCCCAGATTCGCTCCGGTGAGGACGCCGATGCGCTCTGCATCCGGGTGGACGACGCACTCTATGCGGCAAAGCGCTCGGGCAAGAACCAGGTCAAGGCGGGCTGAGCGCCTTTGGGATCAGCATCGGCTTTTGCGGACGCCCGGGAGACGAAACCTCGATTTTGAGCGAGGCTCGGAGCAGTCCCGTTTGTCAGGGCGTTGCCCACACGCTGCAGACCGTGGCGCAAAAGGGTATGCGGACTGCAATCCCCTCAGGCCGCCTGAAGCTTTGCCGTAAAGGCAATCCTTCTCGGTGTTGCCACCGAGGCAAAACGGATCAGATACGCCTGACGCTCAGAGTCAACCTCTTCGATCGTCCCGATGCCGAAAATGGGATGGCGCACGCTGTCCCCCACCCCGAGCGGGGCCCCTGTATCTTCATCCACAAGGTGCGTGGTCCTGTAGGCGACAAAGCGCCTGGCGTCATCAAGGAATCCATCCGTGAGTTCCGGATCAAACGTCATCAGGGCGCTGTCGACATCCAGAATGAACCGGGACGGAAAGCGCGTTGAGCCATCCTGATTGCGCCCCGCAGACTCGGAGATGAAAAGCGTATCTTCAGCGCGCGTCATCGCGACAAACGCAAGACGCCGCTCCTCCTCCATGCCGGCGAGCGTCCTGGTCTTCTTCGAGGGAAAAATCCCTTCGTTCATTGCGGCGAGAAACACGTGGGGAAACTCAAGCCCCTTGGCCGCATGCACCGTCATCAGTTTGACCCGGTCATCCTTTTCGGCAAGATCCGCATTCGTGAACAGCGCGGCATGCTGCAGGTAGTTCTCAACGCTCACTTCTTCGCCGCTTTGCGTCTCGTACTCGTAGACAGACTGTTTGAGTTCGGCCAGATTGTCCAGCCGCGTCTGGCTGCCCTCGGTGCGCAGCGCCGCCTCGTATCCGCTTTCGTCGAGAATGGCGGCAAGAGTCTCCGAAACCGATCCCCCGGCCAGCATCGAACCGAAGCGCTCGACAAGGTCGACAAACCGTGCCGCCTGCGTTCCCCGGAAAATCGGGTCGGCAATCGAGATCTGCAGCGCGCGGTAGAGCGAGCAACCCTCGCGTTCGGCAACCTCGCCGAGGAACTGCATGCGGCGCACGCCCATGTTGCGTCTTGGCCGGTTGACGATCCTTGCGAAGGACAGGTCATCCCTGAAGGTCATCATTCTCAGGTAGCTGAGCGCATCCTTGATTTCGGCCCGTTCGAAAAAAGGCAATCCGCTGTAGACGGTGTACGGAATATCGGCCTTCACAAACGCCTGCTCAATTGACCGTGTCACGTAGTGCGCGCGATAAAGCACCGCCATGTCGCGGTACTTTGCGCCGCTCTCGTGCAACCTGGCGATTTCAGCTGCAATGCGTCCGGCCTCCTTTGCCTCGTCATCCGCATGGTGGCAGAGGACGGCCGGTCCGCTCCCGCGCATGGCGACAAGATCCTTTTTCATCCTGGTTCGGTTCGCACTGATGAGCGAATTGGCTACAGCAATAATCTGCGGACTTGAACGATAGTTCTGATTCATCATGATCGTCCGGGTACCCGCAAAGTGCTTGTCGAAATCCAGAAGGTACTTCACATTCGCGCCGCGCCAGGTGTAGATCGTCTGGTCAGGGTCCCCCACGACAAAAAGGTTGCCGTGGTACCCGGCAAGGATCTCCATGAGCTCGTACTGGATCATGTCGATATCCTGGAACTCATCGATCATGATGTACTCCAGTCGCTCCTGCCACTTGCGCCTGATGCCCTCATCCATCGAGAAAATGTGGATCGTGAACTTCAGCAGGTCGTTGTAGTCCAGCCCGAAGCACTTCTTCTGCTGATAGAGGTATCCGAGAAAAATCTTGTCCTTCGCCGAACCGGCCGCAAGGTATTTCTCCCGCAGGGCATCAAGCGGCAGCGCGATGAGTTCCTCGTAGTAGCGCGGGCAGCCGAAGAGCTTTTCCATCTCGATCATGTCGCGCGCGGCGGAAAACGTCATGTCGCGCAGCGTCAGCCCCCGCTCTTCGTAGACCGCGGCAAGCATGGCATCAATGTCGGCATTGTCAAGGACGAGAAAGCTTTTCGGATAGCCGACTGCATGGATCTCCTCGTGCAGCACGGTCACGCAGAAACTGTGAAACGTGCAGATCATGCCCGTGTCATTGTCGCCAGTCAGGCTGTGAATGCGGGCGCGCATTTCGCTCGCCGCCTTGTTCGTGAAAGTTACGCACAGGATATTCCCCGGCAAAATGCCGATCTCGCGCACCAAATAGGCAAAGCGGTGCGCCAGAGCCCTAGTCTTTCCGGACCCCGCTCCCGCTATGACGCGCACGAACCCTTCGGTTGCGGTCACCGCCTCGCGCTGCGCCTGATTCAATCCTTGAAGCAATTCACTCATCGACTTCTCTCTCCGTGCTTCGATTGTAGGCAAGAGTACGGGCAAAAGACGGATTACGCCCCCCGGGCAGCGTGGTATCGTTTCCGAAATTTCCATTTGGAGTTGTTTCAATGACACCATACACTGCCGAAGGCATCCTTGCCCTCATCACGAAGCTTTGCGCCATTCCCAGCATTTCCGGCCATGCCGAACAGGAAAACGCCTGTGCAAAACTGATCTATGAGGAGCTCAAGTCAATCCCCTGTTCGGGCGGCAACATGCTTGACGTGAAGTTCATCGACTGCGAAGGCGATGCGCTCAAGCGCAAGGCGGTCTACGCGCTGCTCACGCCGCCCCGGGCCGCCGAGCGCTCCGTGCTGCTCACCGGGCACTTCGACGTGGTCGACACGAGCTGCTACGGAGAACTGCAGCCCATCGCGTGCGATCTGCCGCTTCTCACGGAAAAGCTCAAGGAGCTGGGCGGCCTCGAGCGCACGGCTCAGGCGGACCTTGAGAGCGGCAACTGGCTGTTCGGCCGCGGCTCAATGGACATGAAGGCGGGTTTGGCGCTCTTCATCGCCGCGATCGGCAAATACGCCGCCCAGGAAAACCTTGCCGTCAACATCGCCTTTCTGGCCGTGCCCGACGAAGAGGCCAACAGCGCCGGCATGCGCGGCGCGATGCGCGAGTTCTGCACCCTGCTCGAAGAGCACTCGATCAAGCTCAATGCGGCGCTCACGGGCGAACCCTGCTTCTGGACAAAAGCCGCCGGCCAAACCCCGGCCACCCGTCCCTACTACACGGGCTCGACCGGAAAGATCATGCCAGCGTTTCTTGCCGTCGGACAGGGCGCGCATATCGAAAATTATTTTGCAGGCCTGTCCTCGGCGCTGATGATTGCCAATGTCGTGCGCGCCGTGGAGGCGAGCGCCGCGCTGCAGGAGCGCACCGTCGATGGAGTGCTCCTGTCGCCCGCCGCGTGCCTGTCCATGCAGGTGCGCCGCGATTCGTACTCGGTAACGCTTCCGGAGCGCTCAGCCGCCTACTTCAACGTGCTGTGCGTCGAGCGCACGCCCCTTGAAATCCTTCAGATCTGCCGCAAGGCCGCAACATCGGCTGCCCTTGAGACCCTTGCCGCGGTGAGCCGCGCCGCCAGAGCCTACGGCAAGAGCGTCACGCTGCCCAGCATCGACGTGTTCACCGTGTCCGAGCTCGTGCAGATGCGCGCGGCACAGGCAAAGATCACGAAAGCCGATGTGATGCTTGAACTCGAGCAGTTCGCACGCTCCGTCCCGGGCGAGCTCGATGCGCGCGAGATCTCTCTGCGCACCCTCGAGCATCTCGCCTCAAGCGTTCGACTCATCAACCCGGCCATCATCGTCGGGTTTGTTCCGCCCTACTATCCGGCGCTCTACAACCGCAACCGCACCGAGGACGAAATGCGGCTGCGCGGGATCATCATGGAGACGGTGCAGGAGGCTGCGGAACTCGCCGGCGACGGCGCCACAAGCTACACGGAAGTGTTCATGGGCATCAGCGATCTGTCGTTCCTCGGCTTTCAGGGCGAAGAGGCCGCCCTGCTTGCGCTCAAGGACAACATGCCCGGCTGGGGCGTTGCATACGACCTGCCCATCGAGCAGCTGCTCACGCTTGACGTGCCGGTTGCCAACATGGGGCCTGCAGGCCGCGACGCCCACAAGGATACGGAGCGGCTCGAGCTGCGCTATTCGCTTGAGGTTGCTCCGAAGCTCCTTCTGAACGCCATTGACAAAATCGCCCGGAACTGACGCTCCGAGCGACTTGCTCGCCGCGCAAGGCACCGGGAATATGGATTTGCCCGGTGCCTTTTCATTAGCGGGCGCTAACCGCGATGGGGTGCGCCCCGGTCCGAGTTAGATGCTCATCCCTGCTTCGATCATGGCATCCTCAACCACCTTCTGGTTGGGAGCCGACAGCATCGTGAGCGGCAGGCGGATCGCCTTGCCGATGAGCCCCATGCGGTACAGAGCCCACTTCGGGGCAACGGGATTGGGCTCGACAAAGAGCTTCTGATGCAAGGGCATCAGCAGGTCATTGAGCCTTCTGGCCTTGCCGATATCGCCATTCAGAGCCGCTTGAGCCATCTCGTGCATCTGGGCGGGCAACAGGTTTGCGGTCACGGAAATCACGCCGCTGCCGCCGACAAGCATCAGGGCAAGCGCAGAGTCGTCGTTGCCCGAATAAAGGGCGAATTCCTTTGCGCCGATCTCCGAAGGCAGGCGGCGCAGAAGGTCGATGGCGCGGGCGAGGTCGCCCGTTGCATCCTTCAGGCCGACGATGCCGGGGAGCTTTGCCAGGCGCAGCACGGTGTCGTTCTTGAGGTCCGCTACGGTTCTGCCCGGAACGTTGTAGAGGATGATCGGGATGTCCACGGCATCGCTGACCGCCTTGAAATGCTGGTAGAGGCCTTCCTGCGTGGGCTTGTTGTAATACGGAACAACCTGCAGGGAGGCGTCCGCGCCGACCTCCTTGGCAAACTTCGTCAGACGGATTGCCTCGGCGGTTGAATTGGCCCCAGTTCCGGCGACCACCGGAATGCGGCCGGCTGCCGTCTTGACCGCACACTCAACCACTTCATTGTGCTCGTCAAAATCAAGGGTCGGGGATTCGCCCGTGGTTCCCATCGAGACGATCGCATCCGTGCCCTGGCTGATGTGCCACTCGATCAGCTTGCGGTACGTGTCAAAGTCAACGGAACCGTCGTCATGCATGGGCGTGACGATTGCAACCAGTGAACCTCTGATCATATTCTGACTCCTGTGTGTGATTTGTCACCAGCTTTTCAGACCGCAGGAGTCGCCCTGCGCATCAGAATCGCCACCAACTCAGCAATGACCGAACGCAAGTCGCGACGGTCAACAATCATGTCGATAGCCCCCTTCTCGAGCAGCATCTCCGCGTGCTGGAACCCCTCGGGCAGCTTTTCCCGGACCGTCTGCTCGATCACTCTGGGGCCGGCAAACCCAATGAGGGCTCCCGGCTCGGCAATCACCACGTCGCCCATAAAGGCAAACGAAGCAGACACCCCGCCCATGGTCGGGTCCGTGAGAACGGAAATAAAGGGAATCCTTGCCTTTTCAAGCAAACCGACCGCTGCGGTCGTCTTGGCCATCTGCATGAGCGAGAGCAGTCCCTCCTGCATGCGGGCTCCGCCAGAGCTTGCGAAGGAGACAAAGGGGATCTGCTTTTCCAGGGCGCGCTCGACGCCCAGAACAAACCGCTCGCCGACAACGCTGCCCATCGAGCCGCCCATGAATCCGAATTCAAACGCGGCGGCAACTATGGGAGAGCGCCGCAATGTTCCTTCCATCACGACAAGCGCATCGCTCTCGCCGGTCTTCTTCGCATAGTCGCGAAGGCGGTCCGGATAGGGCTTGCTGTCGACAAAGCCCAGCGAATCGACGGGCTTCACTTCGGCACCGATCTCCTCATGCACTCCCTTCCAGTCAAGGAAGGAATCGAGCCGGGCGCGGGCCGAAAGCCGCATGTGATGGCCGCACTTGGGACAGACATTGAGAGAATCCTGCAGCTCCTCGTTGTACAGAACCTGGTCGCAGGCCGGGCACTTGGCCCAGAGTCCGGCGGGTATTGGACTCTTTTTCCTGACCTCGGTATCTGTCTGCGAAAACTTGGGAAGATGACTGTTGACCCAATTCATAGATGTCTCTGGCGCTGCCACCCCCGCACTGCGGCGGAAGGGGAACGCCGCTGCTCCTTACTCAGCACGTTCTTCGGTGGATCGCCTGCGCACGCGCCCCAAAGGACGGCATCAGGCATCCCGAATCGATCCTGTTTATTGTAGCGGGCAAACGCCCAAGGCACAGAGCCCTCCGCGGCTCTGAAAACAAATTTTTCGAGATCCGTCTGCATTCGAATGGTACGGGGCGCTGTTTGGCTATACACTTTCCCGTACCACGAACAGCCACCTTCCAGGGGTCACAATGCAGTTCATTCTAGTCGACGATCATGCGCTCATCGTGCAGGCACTGTCCGCCCTGCTCAAGGCAAAGTATCCCGCATGCACGGTCCTCACCGGAGCATCGGCAGATGAGGCCCGGGCGCTCGTCGCAGAGCATGGCTCGGACACAGACCTCATGATCCTGGATCTGAACATGCCTGGCGTCACGCAGACCACCGACCTGCTCGAGGAGCTCGTGCAGTCGGGGCCGGCAATGAAGATTCTCGTTCTCTCAGGCGTTCTCGACCCGCGCAACATCATGCGCGTGCTGCAGCTTGGCGCCGCCGGCTTCGTCCCCAAGAGCCTTGACACCGACATGCTTACCAACGCCATCGACTTCGTGCTCAAGGGCGGCGTGTTCATTCCGACGAAACTGCTCTCGGAAAGCCAGACAAGCGGAATTTTCAACGATGCCGCCAGAGATCTGCGGCAGAGCGGCCAGGCTGAGCCTGTGCACCTGACGGAACGCCAGAAGCAGGTGCTCATGACCCTTGCCAAGGGATATCCCATCAAGCGCATCTGCAGGGAATTCAATCTTTCCGAGGGAACCGTCAAGACGCACGTCGCCGCCATCTACCGCGCCTTCGGAGCACGCAACCGCACCGAAGCGCTGATTGCCGCGCGCCGTGCCGGCTTTGACATCACGCTTTACTGACCGAGCACCGCCACGACCGGAGCGTGATCCGAGGGCTTGTCCCACCCCCGCGGCTTCTCGTCGATGGACACGTCCCGCACGTCGCCGGCGATGCCCGCCGTTGCAAGGATATGGTCAATGCGAAGTCCCTGGTTGTTCTGGAATCCGTTTCCGCGGTAATCCCACCAGGAGTAGGTGCCCGGAGCGTGCAATCCCAGCTCCCAGGTATCGGTCAGACCGATCCGCAGAAGCGAGCGGAAAGCCTCCCGCTCGGGCGGCGAAATGAGGATGCCTCCCTCAAGCGCCCTCTCATCCCACACGTCCTCGGTGCGGGGAGCGATATTGAAGTCGCCCCCGAGCACGACCGGCCCGAGCGCGGGGATCTGCTCGGAAAGCCACAGCGTGAGCGCGCTGATCCAGTCGAGCTTGTAGAGGTATTTGTCGCTGCCCACTGTCTGGCCGTTCGGGAAATATGCTCCCAGGAAGGTGAATTCCCGTTCACCACACCGGATTCGCGAACCGATGAGTCGCTTTTGCTCATCCTCATAGCCCGGGATGTTGAAGATCGGCTTTCCAAGCAATTCGCACGTGTCCTTCCTCGCGATCAGAGCCACGCCGTTATATGTCTTCTGCCCAAGGCAGATGCTGCTGAATCCGGCCTGCTCAAGCTCCCCCACCGGGAACTGCTCATCAACGAGCTTGGTTTCCTGCAAGACCATGGCATCGATATCGGCCGCTCTTGCCCACTCGATGACATGGCCAAGACGAACTTTCAGGCTGTTCACATTCCAGGTAGCAATCCTCATCGCGGCCTCTCCATTAGCTATCGTTCTGTTCGGCAAAGCACGGCAAAGAGAGCAGCGCAATGCTTGCCTCGACGGTTACCTCACCCTGCTCGATGCGCTGCACGGCCTCATCCGGGCTCACCAGCTCAAAGCACTCCACCTCCCCGTCCCTGTTGCGCGGCTCCGCTCCGTCGGCAACCAGAACGGGATAGGTTATTGAGACTTCGCGCATCCAGCCTTCGGGAACCGGCCGCAGCACCGTGACGGGAGCGGCAGGCGCAAGAAGTTCGAACTGCTCCGCAGCTAGGCCCGCCTCTTCGTCTATCTCCCGCTTCAGGGACGTCTCCCAGCTCTCGCCAGCCGAAACCATGCCCCCTGCCAGAGTATCCCAGAGTCCTGGACTCACGCTCTTGCGGCGGCTGCGCCTGGCAAGAAAAATTCTTCCGTCGGCGCTTCTCGCGGCGGCATGCACGCAGTACGTGGTCAGTCCCAACAGCCGGAAAAACGTGCGCTCGGCCTGGCCCAGAACAACAGTTCCGGAAAAATCCCGGATGTCGAGCAGCTCATTGCGCCACTTTCTGATCTCCCCCTGCTCGTATGCATATGACGCGAGGCGGGCAAGAAAATCATTGCGCTCCAGTAAATCATCTGAGAGCGTGAGCTCCACCCTGCCGGGAGAAAAGGCAAAGCGCCGGGCAAAAAGCTCAGGCAGGCTTTTCAGAAACGGCAGCCGCGAAGCGAGAATCCGTCCGCAGGCATGATGATTGATCGAAAGAAGCTGGGAATCGGCCGGCTCCGGCCGGCTCGCCTCGGCAAGCACTTGTTCCAGGAGACGGCGAGCTCGGGAGGCCAGAGGAAATTTGTCCGATGTTTGCAGCATGACTCGAGCCTATCCTTCGGCAATGGCCTTTCTGAGCGCAGCCGCAAGCGTTTCTGCAGAAGCCGGCTTTTGCAGGATGACGGGCATCGGCTGCCCGGTTACGCTGGAGGCTATTACAAGATTGCGGTATGCATTGAGGATCACCTCCTGACGAATTGCCGTGAGCAGCACGGAAGGCACCTTCTTGCAACTCATCTCGCGCACCTTGAAAATCGCCTCCAGTCCATTCATCTTGCCGGGGCCCAGATTGAAGTCGGAGATGAACGTCGTAAGCTGGCCGCTCTCGTGCGCCTTTGCCAGCTCACGGATGAAATCCTCGTTAGGTTCGGCACTTTCGATGACTGTGGCGCCCCACCCGCGAAGGATCGACGCGACAGCCTCGCGCACCATGTCAACGTCTTCGAGCAGGCCCACGACACCGCGCAGATCCAGTCCCGCAGGCGAGCCCTCCTTGGCCGGATGCGCCTTCACCTGATTGTCGGGCAATGCCGGCAGCTTGAGCCGAAACACTGAACCGCGCCCCACGCGGCTGCTCACGCTAAGCTCAATTCCGAGCTTCTTGGCAAGAACCCAGACAATGGATAGGCCGAGGCCGTATCCCTTGGCGCTGTCCCTGCTGGTACTGCCGCGATAAAAGGGCTCAAAAATGCTTTCGAGCTCCTCGGCCGGAATTCCAGGCCCCTCGTCGTACACCCCGATGAAGACGCTGTCGCCAACCAGCCTGGCTCCGAGCGTGATGCGGCCTCCCTGGCGCGTGGTATAGCGAATGGCGTTGGTAATCAGGTTCCTAAGGATGCGCGCAACGAGCTGCGGATCCGTCTGAATCGAGACATTCTTCGGACGCGAGCTGAAAATCAGGCGCTTTTCCGCCGCTACCGGCACAAATTCCGAAGCAAGCCCGTCAAAGAGGTCGCTCACGCGGATCCGCTCGATCTTCGTCTCAATGTTGCCTGTCTCAATGCGGCTCACTTCCAGAATCTGCTCGACAAGATCCGAGATGCTGCGCGAGGCGCTCTCAAGCTGTCCGATCACATCCCTGTTCTGCCCGGTCTGCTGGCTCTTGAGGATCTGCAGATAAATGCCCATTGCCTGCAGGGGCTGGCGCAAGTCGTGGTTGGCTCCGGCAAAAAAGCGGCTTCGCCTGGCGCTGTCGCGCTCCACAATCCTGCGTTCACGCTCGGCCGCATCCTTCTCCGCCTTGAGCTTGTGCACAAGCTGGTCATTGCGCACCCGCTGCGTGACAGCCAGAATGACAAGCTCGTTCAGGCGCCGGCCCGAGTAAAGGACAAAGCACATGATCACGACGAGGATCACGGCAATCACAATGCTGCTTAGCTGATAGGCAATGGAAATGGCAACCAGCATCGGCGTAAGCGCGAGCAGCGTGAGCACGCTCAGCCCTGGCAGCCAGCACGAAAACGAAGGCCAGGAAGCAAAGACAATGGCCACGATGACCGATACCAGAACCACCTGATCGACAGGATCAGCCGTCACCATGAGTGCGCTTGCCGCAAACCCCCAGACGATTCCCGTGAGGCTCGAGTTGAACATCCAGCGGCGGATCCAGGCGCGCATGTGGCTCGCGCTCGCCTGATCGGCCCGGAATCGCCTGGCAAAGGAAATCCACAAATAGATGGTGATCGCAACGGCAAGCGCCCAGCCAAGCAGTAGCGGGCGGGAAATGTTCTGCCAGAAGTACATCACGATGGCAGCCGCTCCGATCAGCTGAGAGGCCGCCGAAGTCGGCTGAAGCCTCAGCGCGAGCGCAAACTGTTCGGAGAGCACCGATCCGGAGAGTTTTACGGGATGAAAGCCGAAGTATTCCTTGACGGTTTTCCAAAGCTTTCTCATCGCTAGATCCTACTGAAATTCACGCCCACCACGGGGCGGACCGCGCAGCGTCCACGCCAGGCGCACAGGTTGGAAGCGGCGGCTCATCCACCTCAATCGTCAGTTTGCCACGGCTCAGGGCCGCACGCGCCTGACAGCCGACCGGAATGGTCACCGTTTCGGGAATATGCCCGAAAGGCAGCCCCGTCGCCACGGGCAAGCCCGTCTTCTGCCGGATGAAGTCAAGGGCATGCTCAAGGGCAAACCGTCCATCGCCCTCTCCAGCCCCTTTGTCCACGCCGCGCAGGCTTCCGACGATGATTGCCTTCTGGCGTCCCAGAATTCCCGCATCCGCGAGGTGATTGAGCATCCTGTCCACCCGCCATGCGGGCTCGGCAACGTCCTCAAAAACGAAGATGCCGCCTGAAATCTGCGGGAAGTACTCGGTTCCGACAAGGCTCTCGATCATGCTGAGGTTGCCTCCCCAGAGAACCCCCTCGGCAGCAAACTCGTCGCCGTCCGCCGGCACCGAGAGCGTAAAGCGCTCTTCCTGCATGGCGCGCATGAAAGCGGCATCGCACTGGGCATTGTTGTGATCGAACCAGCTGAGCGTAGGCCCCTGCCAGGACGGCTTGCCGCTCTTAGCCAGAAGCGCCAGGTGCAACGCCGTGATGTCGGACAGACCGACAAGGGGAGCTGAGTAATCGGCCAGACTTTTCCAATCGAGAAGCGAGAGGATCCGGGTTGCGCCGTAGCCGCCGCGCAGCGCCATTACCAGATCCGTGTCCGGATCCTTCAACGCCTGCATCAGGCACCTGGCCCGCATCTTTTCGTCTCCGGCAAAGCGCTGCCAGAGGGCTGTGACGTTCTCCGTAAAGCGCAGCTCCCAGCCCAGAGTGCGAACGCACCCGGAAACGCGCTTGAAACGCGCCTCGTCAAACCGTTCGCCCCCCTCGCCGCAGACCAGCGCACGCGACGGCGCAGTCACCGTGATGACGGGGGTTCGCATTCCCGCCTGTCCCTGTTCACTCATGAGCGTCACCGTTTCGCTTCATCTTGAAAAAATCCTGAAGAAGAGCCCTCGCTTCATCGGCAAGCACTCCGCCGCCCCCCTTGGAGCGATGATTGAGCCCAAGCACCTCGCAAATGTCGGCCTTGCCGCCAAAAGCCCCTCTCTGGGGATCGGCGGCCGCCCAGACAACCCGGCTCACGCGCGCGGCTGATATCGCCGCGGCACACATTCCGCAGGGCTCGAGCGTGACGTAAAGCGTGGCGCCGGAAAGGCGTTCGCTGCCGGTTTGCGCACAGGCGCTCCGAATCACAATCATTTCCGCGTGCGCCGTGGGGTCATGCCCGGCAACAACCCTGTTGCCGGCCCGGGCAAGCACCTTGCCGTCGATTGCAAGGACGGCGCCGACCGGCACCTCCCCTGCAGCAAGGGCCGCCTTCGCTTCACTGATCGCGAGCTCCATCATCTGCCTGTCAAAACCGGGATCGATCCTGACATCCTCGTTCCTGGCATTGATCCGTTCGTTCCGCTGCTGCAAAAGCGCGATTTTCCGTTCACGCTCACGCGCCCGGCGCTCGGCGCTCTCCTTCAGAAAAGCCTTGAGCGAGTCAGCCGAATAGTGGGTTTCCCCGTCAAGCGCTTCCATCCAAAGGAACCCGGCGCTCTCCCGGAGAGCCGCCTTGTGCTTGAGAAGCGCGAGAACTTCAGCCTCTGGAGCCTGCAGCCAGGAACAGAATTCCGTCAGAAACACTCCGATCCTGCGCAGCGCATCATCCCGGCTGGCCTCCTGAATGTCGGGAGCCATGACAAGCCTGGCTGCCCGCACGAACACATCGAGAAGCTCCTCTCTGCGCTCAAGCGAGGCAAAAGGGAACTTCTTCATGAGGGCCGCCCGGTCTAGAAGCAGGGCGTCCTCGTGGGAGAAACCGCTCACAACTCAATCGCCCCGGGCCAGCGTCAGAATCGCCTTGACATCCCCGGCGTCCAGCCTCTTGAAATTTCCAAGGGGAGCCCGGGTGGCAAGCCTTGCGATCTCGTCAAGCGGAACGGGCTCAGCCGTCAGTTCGGCCAGCGTGGTGGGCAGTCCGATATCCTTGAGGAAGGCAATCAGCCGGGCGATCATCTGCTCGACCGCAGCCGCGTCGTCCTGCTCCTGAACGCCAAAGACCTCTTTGGCGAACCGCACGAAGCGGGCCGGATTCTGCCGCCAGACATGGCGCATCCAAGCCGGCGTGACAACGGCAAGCCCCGCTCCGTGGATGATTTCGCTCCTCCAGCCCGAAAGCGCATGCTCGATTCCGTGGCACGCCCAGTCTTCGACGTGTCCAAGGCCGAAATACCCATTGTGGGCAAAACTGCCCGCAAGTCCGGCAACGCTCCAGGCATCGTAGTCGCGCGGATTCCGGGCAATGGCTCTGGCCGCAGCCATGATGCTGCGCAGGGCGGCCTCGGCCTGGCCCGATGTGTACTCGACACTCTCGGTATTCGTGAAGTACCGCTCGAGGATGTGGCTCATCATGTCAAAGAGCCCAGCGCTTGCATAGCTCGCTGGAATGGTGAAGAACCGCTCGGGATTGATCACCGCAATGCGCGGGCGAATGAGAGGCGAGCCAATGCCGGTCTTGACATCGCCGTTGCTGATCACCGAGCGGATGGACTGCTCGGAGCCGGCCGCCGGAATGGTCAGCACGGCAGCAACGGGAAGCGCCCGGGCAACCTTGGCCTTGCCGCAGTAAAAATCCCAGACATCGCCTTCATACGGAATGCCCACTGCTGCGGCCTTGGCTGTGTCGATGCAGCTGCCCCCGCCCACGGCAACAAGGCAGTCCACTCCCTCGCTCCTTGCAAACGCGATCACCTCCCGGACGAACTCCACCGTGGGATTGGGACGCACTCCGCCCATGGCGAACACCGTCAGGCCCGCGGCCTTCAGAGAGCCTTCAACCAGATCAAGCAGCCCGGAGCGTCTGGCGCTGCCCGAGCCGTAGACGATCAGCACCTTTCTGGGAGATTCGGGCAGCGCGGCAACCTCGGCGCCGATCTGCCCCTCCATGCTTTTGCCAAACATCAGTCGGGTCGGATTGCAGTATGTAAAGTCCAGCATGGATTGTCTCCTGAAAGTTAAGCCCGGCGCGCCAGCATCACCCCTTTGACTTCCCGGATGAGCGCAAGCGTCTGCTGCAAATCGCCAGTTGAGGAAATCTCGACGGAAAACCGCATGTGTGCATCGCCCTTCACCGACTTCGTGTTCATGCCGATGAGATTCTGCTTTTGCTTGGAAATGATTTCGGTGATGTCCCGGATCAGTCCCACGCGATCCTTGGCGACCACGAGAATGTCAACCGGATAAAGGGCATCGCACGTATTGCCCCAGCTCACATCGATCATGCGCTCGTGCGAATTGGCCGAAAGATTCCTGACATTGGGACAGTCCATGCGGTGGATGGTGACCCCGCGGCCGCGCGTCACAAAGCCGACGATCTCGTCGGGCGGAGCCGGATGACAGCAGCGCGCAAGCTGCGTGAGAAGCGAATCCACGCCGACCACCAGCACGCCGCCTTTGGCCGCGCGCGAATGGCTCATGTGGATTTCATCTTCCTCGACCTTCTCGCCCTCGGACGGCTGAACGACCTGCTCGATGGCCCGGCTGCTCAGCTCTTCCTTGGCAAAGGCCACGCACAGATCATCAACCTTGTCGTAGCCAAGGCGCTGCGCAATGTCTTCGAGCTTGACGGCGGTCTTTCCGAGCCGGGCAAGCTCCTTGTCGAGCCGCTCGCGCCCAGTCTGTATCTGCTCGGCAAGCTGCTGCGCGTTGAACCACTGGCGCACCTTTGTGCGGGTACGCGGACTTGCCGCGTAGCCAAGCTCCGGATTGAGCCAGTCACGGGACGGACCACCGGTCTTGGCCGTGAGGATCTCCACCGTCTGTCCGGTCTTGAGCTTGGTGTTGAGCGGCACCATGGCGCCGTTCACACGCGCCCCGCGGCATCTGTGTCCAAGCTCGGAATGCAGCTGGTAGGCAAAGTCAATGGGGGTGGCGCCGTTTTGCAGCTCCAGCACCCGCCCCTGGGGCGTGAGCACGTAGACATGGTCATCGGTGACACCCGGGCGGCTGGGCGGTTCAACATCGCTTCTCCAGGCAAGGATCTGGCGCAGCCAGGCCACGCGCTGCTCTTCAGCCTCCGCCCCCTTGTCCTTGTTCGAGTTGCCCGTTTCCTTGTAGCGCCAGTGGGCCGCCACGCCGAGTTCAGCGAAATCGTGCATCGCGCGGGAGCGGATCTGAATCTCGACAGGGCGTCCCTCAGGATCGGTCATGACCGTATGCAGCGACTGGTAGCCGTTGGGCTTCGGGTGCGCAATGTAGTCGTCGTACTCTTTTTCAATGATCGTGAAATGCTCTTGGACAATCGAAAGCACTTCATAGCAATGCTCGACGCTGTCGACGATGATGCGCATCGCGCGGATGTCAAAGAGCTGATCAAATCGCAAATGCTTGCGCTCCATCTTCTTGTAGATGGAGAAGATGTGCTTGGGCCGCCCGCTGACTTCGGCCTGAATGTTGTGCTTGGCAAGGAGCTCCTTGACCAGCTTGACGCACTTTTCCATGAAAAGCAGGCGCTCCTCGCGAGACTCGTCAAGCTCGCGGACGATCTCGTGATAGATCTTGGGCTGGGTAAAGCGCAGCGAGAGATCCTCCAGCTCCCACTTCATCTGCCAGATGCCAAGGCGATTGGCAAGCGGGGCATACAGGGCAAGCGTCTCCCGCCCAAATCGATCCGCTCCGGGAGCATCGGTGTTCGCATACCAGCGCAGGGTCTGCAGACGGCTTGCCAGACGCAGAACCACAACGCGCAGATCCGTACACATCGCCAGAAGCATGCGGCGGATTTCCTCAGGCTGAATCATGGCGCCGGATTCACCATCGCTCTGCCGGGTCTTGTTGTTGATCTGCATGAGACGCTGGAAATCTTCGACAAGGCGCTTAACCGAAGTGCCGAAAGTCTTTTCGATCCACTCGCTCGAGTCGCGGATCAGATCCTTGGAGTGGAACAGATAGGCGGCGGCAAAAAGCTCGTCGTCCTTGCCGACCGTCTTGAGAATTTCAACCATCCCGTCGGCATGTTCCAGGCATCTTTCGCCCGTGGGCAGGTAAGCCCCCTTGTATACCGGCTCAACAACTCTTCGTGCGAGTTTCCAATCTGCGTGTACTGCTTCTGAATCTGCCATTTTTTGCTACTTGATCCTGCTTAATTTCAATCGCTCGACGCACCTGCTGCGCGCCAGGTGATTTTAGCCTGATGCCCGGGAAAAACCCGGCATCCGCCGGGCTTTCGTTTTTGCTCAAGAAAAAAAGCGCCCGAGATGCCGGAAAGACAAACTCGGGCGGACTTTTCGAAAACTCCTGCCAACTGGACAGTCCGCAGGAGTTTCACTCGTATCAGAGGAATACTGAATTGACGATGAAGAACGTCGGGAACAGGATTCCAACCGACCAGATCATGTAGCCGAAGAAAGTCGGCATCTTGATGTTGCGCTCGCCGCAGATCGCAACCACCATGAAGTTCGGGGCATTGCCGATGTAGCTGACCGCACCCATGAATACGGAACCCATGGAAACAGCCATCAGAGTATGGGCATGCGTGGTCATCATGGTCACGGGATCGCCGCCGGCCAGATTGAAGAAGGCCAGATACGTCGGGGCATTGTCAAGGAATGCCGAGAGCATGCCCGTCAGCCAGAAGAACATCAGGTTGTTGAACTCGCCGGCTTCGTTCGTCACAAGCGCCACGAGCGAGGAGAAGGCGCCGGCGTGTCCGGCGCGCAGCATTTCAAGCACCGGCACGATGCACATGAAGATGCCGAAGAAGAGCTTGGCAACTTCCAGAATCGGCGCCCAGGTGAATTCATTGGCCTTGCGGGCAACATGCGGAGTCGTCGCGAGAGAAAGGAGCGCAAGAACGATGAAGCAGCAGTCGCGCACGATCCCCTGAAGTGTGAGGTGCACGGAAAGCAGGCTGAACTCCACGCCGGACTTCCAGATGCCGCTCATCAGAACGGCGCCCACAATGCCGGCCAGATAAAGGAAGTTGATCGAGCCCTTGATCTCGATCATCCTGCCCTTGGTGGCAAAGGCATTGGCCAGATTCCCCTCGGCAACGTCCTTTCTGTAGAAGAAGAAGTCGATCAGCAGATACAGGCCGATCAGGATGGCAAGCGTCAGGCCAAGCGGCATGAGCAGATGCGTGAATGTCCAGAAGAAATCAACGCCGCGCAGAAACCCGAGGAAAAGCGGAGGATCGCCAAGCGGGGTAAGGCAGCCGCCGATGTTCGCAACGATGAAGATGAAGAAGATGAACGTATGCATCTTGTACTTGCGGTTGGCATTGGCGCGGATGAGCGGGCGGATGAGCAGCATGGCGGCGCCCGTCGTACCCATGAGGTTTGCAAAGAGGGCGCCAATCAAAAGAATAACGGCGTTCACGATGGGCGTGCCGACAAACCTGCCCTGGATATGAATGCCGCCGGCCACGATGAACAGGGTGCCCACGAACAGAATGAACGGAATGTAGTCGCCGATCATCGCATGCGCGATGGAGCCGAGAGCCACGTTGAAGGGAGCGTAGATGAAAAGCGGAACTGCGCAGCACAGCGCCCAGAAAACAGCCACCTTTCCGAAGTGGTGGTGCCAGAAATGCGGGGCAAAAAGAGGGAAAAGCGCAATGGAAAGCAGAATTCCGGCGAACGGAACTGCCCAGAGGACGGACAGCTTGGCTCCATCAAGCGAGGCGGCAAATGCCGCGCATGGAGCCAAAAGAACCAACAGCGCAAGGGATAAATTTCTGTAACGAGTCACGCCTGTTACTCCTTCGGTATTTGATCTTTTATTCTGGGAGGCCGCCTGGAGCGGCTCAACGGACGGCTCCCCGTGCCGAGGCACTTCGTTTGATTTTATCCAAATTCCCGTGCCGCGTTTACATTTTTTTATAGCAGGCAGGCGAACTGAGGACCAAACAACAGGGTTTACCCTTACACTCCTATCCCAACTGCTTGGGTTGCGTTGCGCCGTCTTCTCTTCGTAAACTCGCACGAACCCCCAGCATGTCAGACAAAGTCAGGAAAGGAGCGGGCAGTGCTCAGAATCTCGCCAGAGTGGGAAGCTGCAATTGCAAAACCAAGACGGGAAGCGCACCTTGACGGGACATCCTCGCCTGTGCCGATCGTGCCGTGGCTTGCCCCCAGCCTGCATCCCGAACTGCGCGAGCTCCTTGCCCGCCTGGGCTCCGTAAGGCGCCTTGCCGCCGGAGAAAACGTCATCAATCCAGAGGAGCCCGTGAGCAGCCTCGTGCTCGTCACCCGGGGCGTGACGGGAAGAAGCGTCAGCAGCCCAGACGGGCAGTCGTCCGAAGCTATTGCCGTTTCCACTCCCGGGCACATTGCCGCGGGCAACCTCAACTTTTTCACGCGCCGGCCCGCATTCGGCCGGTACTTTGCCCTCACGCCATGCGAAATCGTGAGCTGCCCGAGCGACTTGCTGCGGCGCATCATCATGCAGGACGTGCACCTTCTCGGCCTTGCCGCCCGCCAATTCGAGGCCTGCACGCTCTCGGACCGCCTTGGTTTCGGCTGCATCGCGCTGCTTGGCGTGGAAATGCGGTGCAAAGTGCTCGCGTATGTCTGGGCAGTGAACTATGGCCGCGTGCTCAATCCGGGCGAGGATGACATGTGGCTTGAGATGCCCGTTCCATTGCCGCGTATCTCAAGAACGACTCGACTTCCCAGGCTGACTCCTGGAATGTCCAGGTTCGCTACGACTACCCGCTCAGCCGCCGGACAACCGTTTATGCCGGTGCCGGCTACCTCAGCAATGAAGGCAAGGCCCAGTACGACATCGGCCCGGGCGGCGGCGGTACCGCCAGCCCTGCGACGGCCGCCGGGGGCGATGATGTCTGGATAGCGTATGTCGGACTGAACGTCACGTTCTAGGAACGAACTTCCTTTTTTACGGCGGGCTCATCCCCTCTCTCAGGTGCCCACCGCATCTCTCCAAGGGTGCCTCGGCTCATGCAGCTAGAAGCACCCTCTTTTTATGTCTGTGGATCGCGCAATGTCAGAACGTCTTCGGATCGATTCCGAACACCTGCCGCAGATAGGCCAGATAGGTCGGATCCTCGCACATCCCCTTGCTCGGATCATCGGAAATCTTCGCCACGGGCTGGCCGTTTGCCTGCACCATCTTCATCACGATGTTGAGCGGTTCGGGTCCCAGATCGTTCATCAGGTTCGTACCGATGCCAAAGGCCGTGCGGATCCTGTGATTGAACCTGCGGTAGAGCTCAAGCGCCCTCGGCATATTCAACCCGTCCGAGAACACAAGCGTCTTGCTGCGCGGATCGCACTTGTTGGCCGCATAGTGCTTGATCAGCTTCTCGCCCCAGAGGAACGGGTCGCCCGAGTCATGGCGGGCACCGTCAAAGAGCTTGCAGAAGTACATGTCGAAGTCCTTGAGGAAGGGCTCCGTTCCATACACGTCCGAAAGTGCAATTCCCAAGTCTCCGCGATATTCCTTGGCCCACATCTCAAAGCCAAAGACCTGGCTGTCCCGAAGCCTGGGGCCAAGGGCCTGGCAGGCCTGAAGGTATTCGTGCGCCATCGTGCCGATCGCGGCAAGGCCGTAGCGGCGCGCAAGGTCGCAATTGCTTGTTCCCGTGAAGATCGTTTTTGGCAGCCGCTGCATCAGAACCTGTATGACCTTTTCCTGCCATCTGGCGGAAAACCGGCGGCGGGTTCCAAAATCACTCAGACGGAAATTCTCGTTGTCGGGTTCATTCAGAACGAGATCGATCTTTGCATTGAGCCTGCGCAGTCCCTCGTCGTAATCCGGCACCGGAACGGCGTGCCGGAAATAGACCTCGTTCACGATCGCGAGAACCGGGATCTCAAAAAGGATCGTGTGCAGCCAGGGGCCTTCCGCCGTGATGTCAATCCCTGCGGGCTGCGCCGGATCCTTGCTCACATGGATGTACTTCTCCTTGAGCTGGAACAGACTCAAAAACTCCACGAAGTCGGCTTTGATAAAGCGCAGGGAATTCAGATATGCGAGTTCCTCATCACGAAACCGAAGAGCACACAGATGCGCAATCTCCTCCCTGATTTCGTCTGCATATTGGCCCAGATCCACTCCGGGAGTGCGGCACCTGAAGCGATACTTCACCTCGGCTCCCGGGAACTGATGGAGCACGCACTGCATCATTGTGAACTTGTAAAGATCAGTATCCAGCAACGATTCGATGATCATGATTTCCATCCTTTCCCAAAAGAGAGCAGCCAGAGAATTAGACGATGGTCACAACGGGCGCGAGCTGCTCCCTAGCCATACGGTAGAGCTGGGTCTTTTTGAGCGCTTCCATGTCGGGCGCGTCCCCTCTCGGAGCAAGCCGGGCACTGCGCTCGTAGAACTCAGCCGTGGGCTCCCACTTCAACCCGGCAAGAAGCTTGTCGACTTCTTCGGGAGCATTGCAGACGATGACGCCGTCGCACCCTGCCTCCAGTGCCTTGCCGGCACGCTCGACGATGTCTCCCTGTCCCTTGGCGCCGCCCATTGAAAGGTCGTCCGAGAACACGAAGCCGGTAAAGCGGAGTTCCTTGCGCAGAATGTCACGCAAAATCGTCTTGGAGAAGGATGCGGGATTAACAGGATCAAGCCCTGAGTACACAACATGCGCGGTCATCAGAGATACCAGGCCCGCGCCCATCCACGTGTACGGCTTTGCATCGCCGTGGATGATGCGTCTGGCTTCACGGTCATCCACCGGCAGTCCCTCGTGGCTGTCGACGGTTACGTAGCCGTGCCCCGGGAAATGCTTGCCGCAGTTGGCCATGCCGGCGATGAGCATGCCCTGGCTGAATGCGCGGGCAAGTCGCGTGACAACGCGCGGGTCAAGCGCAAAGCTTCTCGAACCGATGATTTCGCTGTTGCCCCAGTCGAGATCGACCACGGGAGCAAAGGTCATGTCCACGCCGCATGCACGCAGCTCGGCAGCGAGCACGTAGCCCGCGGCCGTCACGGAACGGGCGGCTGCCTCCGGATCATCCTTCCACTGGACTCCGTATTCGCGCATGGCGGGAATCTCCGTGAACCCTTCGCGGAATCGCTGGACGCGGCCGCCCTCCTGATCCACGCTGATCAGGATCCCGGGCTTAGCCTCGTGGATGCTGCGGCAAAGTTCAGTGAGCTGTTCGGGACTGGCATAGTTTCTTGTGAAAAGGATCACCATGCCCACAAGCGGGTGCGTGATTCGCTTTTTGTCTTCTTCGGTGAGCACTGTTCCTGCAATATCGCAAACAACTGGTCCAAGCATGTCTGTCCCCTGATATGTGTATCCTGAATGACTGAGGCGGCCCGAAGGACGCCCCCTGACTTAATCGATAGATTTTAGCCTCAAGCGAGGGGCTTAGAAGAGAGGAATTGCCCAATCCGCAGATTGCCGGCGTCAGAGTCCGAGCGAGTGCCAGTGCTGCACGGTGCGCCTGGTCTGGATGCCGCCCTCTCCCGCGTAGTGGTCAATGACAAGCCTCAGGGCATCCCTGCATGCCAGCAGAATCCGTCCATCGGAAAAATCGCGTCCAAGAACCGCTCGCACGACCTCAGCCGGGAAGCGGTGCCGCGCACTTTGGGAAGTCTGCACAAATTCGCCTTCGCAAACCGTCCAGATTCCCTCGGGAATCTCTTCAAGGCTCTGCCCCCAGCCGAGCGCGCGCAGGATGTCCACCTCAAAGCAACGCAGAATCCTGGTTCTGGACTCATTGTCAGCAGCAGCGCCAATCGCACCAAGGGCATCGGTGTAGGCGTCAAAGACTGCAGGAATCGGATCCTCGCGCACAGTAAGGCGCAAAACGAGTTCGTTCAGGTAAAAACCGCAAATGAGCCCAGCGCTTCCGAGCGGCCTCATGCCGCCCATCCAGCGCGCGGTCATCAGCTTCTTGACCTCCCCTGCGCCCGACACATTGACAAGGAGAGGACTGAAGGGATCGATCAGCCCACGAAACACGCTGCCTGGGCGCTTCGCCCCCCGAACAACGACGGCCATGCGGCCGCACTTGCGGGTCAGAATATCAGCAATGAGACTCGATTCCTTCCAGGGCCAGGTCGTGAGCACAAAGGCTGGCTCGCTTCTGAGCCGCACGGGCTTCTCCCGGGGCACAGCCTGCTGAGCGGAAAATTCGCTCAGCACGCGAGCAGCGCTGTCCTCGCCGCCGGAAGAATTCTCGAGATCAGTCATAACCCAGCGTTTTCAAAGCCTTTGCATTGTCGCTCCAGCCCCTGCGCACCCGCACCCAGACCTCGAGGTAGACCCGCTTGCCCAGCATTTCAGCAATGTCGGCCCGGGCAAGGCGGGAGATTTCGCGAAGCTTTGCGCCGCCCTCTCCGATCACGATCGGCTTATGGCTTTCCCGATCGACAATGAGGGAGGCCACAATCTCGGCCTGCTCATCGGTTTCCTCCCACTTCTCGATCATGACGGCGACCCCGTAGGGAAGCTCGTCTCCAAGCAGCCGGAACGCCTTTTCCCGAATCGTCTCGGCAGCAATGAACCGGGGCGGGCGATCCGTATAAAGGTCAGGGTCAAAGTAGGGAACCGACTCGGGAAGGAGCTTTTTGATCTCTCCGGTGAGATCCGTGAGCTGCCTGCCCTTTTCCGCGCTTACCGGCACGATGGCAGCAAACGGGAACTTGGCCATCGAGTCTGCCATGAGCGGCAGCAGACGGCTCTTGTCCTTGATCTGGTCAATCTTGTTGAGGGCAAGGATCACATTGCCAGAATCCCGGCTCAGAAGCCGCAGCACCTTCTCATCGTCCGCCTTCCAGCCGGACGCATCAATCACAAAGACAACAGCGTCCACTTCGGCGAGCGTTGCCTTCACCGTGCGGTTCATGCGCGACAGAAGAGCCGAGCTGTGCTTTGTCTGAAAGCCCGGCGTATCCATGAATATCAGCTGGGCGTCATCATAGGTCACGACACCCAGCACGCGATCACGCGTCGTCTGAGGCTTTTTAGATGTAATTGACACCTTTTCGCCGACGATCGCATTAATTAGCGTACTTTTGCCGACATTTGGACGGCCGACGACCGCCACATAGCCACAACGGAAACCCGGCTTGAATTCCTGCATCACCCTTGTCCTCCTACGCCTCACCCTGCTGACGAATCTTGGCCAGCGCTCTTCCCGCGGCCTGCTGCTCGGCGGCTCGGCGGCTCTTGCCATCGCCGTACTCAAGAATTCCGAATTTCACAATCCTGCACGAGCAGCGGAAATTCTGGTTGTGCGCCGCCCCCGTGATCCGGGTCACGGCATATTCGGGCAACGGCAGATGCTGGCCTTGCAAATACTCCTGCAGCAGGGTCTTGTCATCCTTGGAGAGGCGCTCCGGATTCATCGTCTGAGCAGAAAGAATCGGCTCGTACAAGGCTAGGATCACCCCCTGGGCCTTCTCAAAGCCGCCGTCCAGAAAGATCGCACCAAACACGGCCTCGCATGCGTCCGCGAGGATCGACGGGCGCGAGGCGCCTCCGGTCCGGTACTCCCCCTGCCCTAGGCGCAGAAAGGCGCCGATGTCAATCTCGGCGGCGATCTCATCGAGCGCCTTTTCGCAGACGAAATTTGCCCGGGCGCGGGAAAGAATCCCCTCGGTAAAGTGCTTGTCGCGCAAAAAGAGCGCGTGCCCGATCACGCAATTCAGAACAGAGTCACCAAGGAACTCCAGACGCTCGTTATGCTCGGCCGCATAGCTGCGGTGCGTAAGCGCACGGGTGAGCAGCGCCTTGTTGTGAAACACGTATCCGATTCGCTCTTCGAGCACCGATTGATCAAGCAACTCACGCTTTTCCATGATTTTCACAATCGCCCCCTGTCTTACTGAAAGGAGCCGATGCGGCTTGGTTCTGTGAAATTGAGCCAGATGAAGAAGGCTCTTCCAACGAGGTACTCGTCAGGCACAACGCCCCAGTAGCGGCTGTCCTCGCTGTTGTCGCGGTTGTCTCCCAGCATGAAATAGCTGCCCTCGGGCACCTTGCAGGTAAATCCGTCAAGCGTGTACTGGCAGGACTGCAGGGCACGCGGGTAGGCACGGCCGCGCATGCTCTCGGGAGAGCGGTCGTCCTTGACGATCATGTGCGTCTTCTCTCCCAACTTCTCGTCAAAAGCTGAAAGCGTCACCATCGTATCGGGATCCACCCAGTCGCCCGTGGGCGTCTGAGGCTGCTCCACTCCATTCACGAAAAGACGCTTGTTGACATATTTGATTTCGTCGCCAGGCAATCCAACGACGCGCTTGATGTAATCAACCGAAGTATCCATCGGATACCGGAAAACGACGACGTCGCCTCTCTTGGGCGAGCCCATCGGAATGATCTTGGTGCCGATCACGGGAAGCCGCACGCCATACTCGTACTTGTTCACGAGGATGAAGTCTCCGATGTGCAGCGTCGGCAGCATCGAGCCTGACGGAATGCGGAAGGGTTCGAACAGGAACGAGCGAAGCACAAAGACAAAGAGGAACACGGGAAAGAGACCCGCCGTGTAATCAAGCCACCAAGGCTCTCTCATTTCATTGGCATAGAGCGCATTGCGCTCATCAATGACAACCTTCTCTCCACGGTCGATCGCCTCGCGGTTATCAGCCTCAAAACGCCTGGCAGCAGCAAGCGCACGGGCCTTGCGCTGCTTTTTCCACTTGAAAGTATCAAGCCCCCACATCACGCCCGTAAAGAACGTGAGCAAACACAAAATCAATGCGAAATTCATAGTTATTTCTCCCGCGGCCGCCGCGATGTCCTGATGCGGCCGGCCGCGTGTGCAACATGTTTCTGAAACACAGGCTCACACCGCCGTGCAAGCCCGTTTCTAGCCGGAACTACTTGTTCTTGTCGTCAACCTGCAGGATGGCAAGGAAGGCTTCCTGCGGGATTTCCACGCTGCCCACCTGCTTCATGCGCTTTTTGCCGGCCTTCTGCTTTTCGAGCAGCTTCTTCTTGCGGGTGATGTCTCCGCCATAGCACTTGGCAAGCACGTTCTTGCGCAGCGCCTTGACGTTTTCTCGGGCGATGATGTTTCCGCCGATTGCCGCCTGAATGGCAACGTCGTACATCTGTCGGGGAATGAGGCTGCGCAGGCGCACCACGATGTCCCTGCCGCGGGTCTTGGCATTGCTGCGGTGAATGATCGAGGAGAGCGCATCGACACGGTCTCCGTTGATCAGCATGTCCACCTTGACGACATCCGAGGCGCGGTACTCGAGGAACTCGTAATCCATCGAGGCATAGCCCCTGGTGATCGACTTCATGCGGTCGAAGAAGTCGAGCACGATCTCGGCAAGAGGCAGCTCGTAGGTCAGGTGAACCTGGCGTCCGTGGTAGGCAAGGTTGGTCTGGATGCCGCGCTTTTCCTGACACAGCTTCATCACCGGACCGACGAATTCGTTGGGCACGAAAATCGTGACCCTATCGATCGGTTCGCGGATTTAGGCCATCTTGTCAACGGGCGGCAGTTTGCTCGGATTCTCAACCTGGATCAATTCGCCGTTCGTGAGAAGCGCCTCATACACGACGCTCGGAGCCGTCGTGATGAGATCCATGTCGTACTCGCGCTCCAGCCGCTCCTGCACAATGTCCATGTGCAGAAGACCGAGGAAGCCCGCACGGAAACCGAAGCCCAAAGCCTGGGAAACCTCGGGCTCAAACTTGAGCGAAGCGTCGTTGAGCTGGAGCTTGAGCAGCGCATCCCTCAGGGCATCGTACTGGTTGGATTCCACGGGGTAGAGCCCGGCGAACACCTGGGGCTTGACCTCCTTGAATCCGGGAAGGGCTTCGCTCGCGGGCTTGTATGCGCCCGTGATGGTGTCGCCCACCTTGGCATCCTTGAGCTCCTTCATGCCCGAGATGACGAATCCGACTTCGCCCGCGCTGAGCGACTCGCGCTGCACAGCCTTGGGGGTGAAGACGCCGACCTGCTCGACAAGATGCGTTGCGCCCGTCGCCATCAGCTGGATCTTGTCCTTCGGACGGATCGTTCCGTTTACGACGCGAACCAGCGCAACGATGCCGACGTAATTGTCGAACCAGCTGTCGATGATGAGCGCCTGAAGGGCCCCCTGAGGATCTCCGGAGGGCGGAGGCACATCCTTCACGATGCGCTCGAGAATGTCATCAATGCCCATGCCAGTCTTGGCCGAGCACTCAACGGCATCCGTTGCATCGATGCCGATGACGTCCTCGATCTCCTCCTTGGCGGCGTCCGGATTTGCGCTCTGCAGATCCATCTTGTTAAGAACGGGAATGACGTTCACGCCAAGATCGATCGCGGTGTAGCAGTTGGCAACTGTCTGCGCTTCCACGCCCTGCGTCGCGTCGACAACAAGCAGAGCGCCTTCACAGGCGGATAGAGAGCGGCTCACTTCATAGGAGAAGTCAACATGCCCGGGAGTATCGATGAGATTGAGCCTGTAGACCTTGCCGTCCTTGGCCTTGTAGTCAAGCGCCGCCGTCTGCGCTTTGATCGTGATGCCGCGCTCCTTCTCAAGATCCATCGTGTCGAGCACCTGCTCGCTCATCTCGCGCTCGGAAAGCCCTCCGCAGCGCTGGATCAGACGGTCAGCCAAGGTCGACTTGCCGTGGTCAATGTGCGCAATGATCGAAAAATTGCGAATGTTGTCCATATCAGAAAACTTTTTTCGTGACAAAGGACTCGTGCGAAAGTGCTCCGTCAGAACGTTGCAGATGCTTCTCTGCCTACCTTCGCACCAAGCCTCTAAAAATCTATTAATTTTAGCAGTTCCGCTCTCAGGAAAAATAGCCCTACATGGCCCTACTGAAAAGAACTGAAAAGAGCAAGCCGAGTTCAGTTTAAAGTGCTATGGAAACTCAGGGCTTAAGGGATCATTTTGACCATGGTTCCAAAGAACGCCCATACGAACAATGACAACCATATCAGCGTAAGCACAACAGTCGGATGCAAGATATTAGATTTCGCTAACGCTTGCCATTTGGAGAAATTGATTCTATCAACTCCATAAACAATCACATAGGCCATCAGCAAAGCCGCAGAAATGATATACCGTCCCTGCGGCTGATAATCACGAGCATAGGATTGATAAGCATGCAAAGCAACCGTGATCCCAACTGATAAAACCAAAGTCAGAAGAAATAATCCATCCTTTTTGTTTTGTTTTTGCAAAATAAAGATAACAAGTGAGAGTAATGCTCCTAAAGCAAAAACAGTAAAATAGCATCGGAACTGATCCGTAGGAAGATACAGAATATAGTAACCGAAGACTCCCACAAAACCACACGCGGTGAAACGAATCCATTCATAATTTTGAAATTTCAAAAATTCTATTATTCCAATACCATTATCGCGAAGATTGACGTAGTCATACAAAACAATTCCATGAGCCTTAAAATAATCACGGGAGCGAAGTTCAGAAGAGAGTCCAAAAACATCTCCATCGTTCACAAGATAATTGCGAATGAAAAACCAACCCGCAAGAAGAACACAAATCAAAGAAATCAGAACAATGCGTTTCAGAATAAAAGCGTATTTATCGGAAATGCGGTCATCTAATAAAACAGACGCAATGCAGAAGACGACGCACATCACAATCCAACCGTAGATTGAATAATATGACAGAAATCCAATTGAAGCGCCAATCGCAAGACCAACACAAGAAGTAATCGGCCATTTCTGATTGCGACCATCAACCATGAAATACAACATCATGGTGACGGAAAAAAGCGAGAGCGAGTCATTATTTTGGTACATGCCTAGATAGATCACCTGGGGTAAAAAGCAGACTAGGCTAGCGAACAGCACAGCGGAACTTCTTCGAACAAAGAGCAACCTGCTCAAGAGCAAACAGAAAAAACAAGTTCCTGTAATTGCAAGCACGCTGCACATTCGTGACGCTGCAAGCAACGCGCGCGGAGAATTGGTAAACAGAGCCACAGAACTCTTGAAGACCGCGCCTACGATCGAGCTTAGATAAGGTCTTAGAGCATATGAGAAGCCCCATCCGTAAATGACCGTTTCCTTCTCCCAACCAGAGGGCAGACGTCCTGTTGCACTAATCCAATCCGACAACAGCAATCTTCCCGCTTCATCCGGGCACTGATCTACGGGTAGCAACAGCGCTCCAGACATGCAGAAAGAAAAACATATAAAAATTAGGCAGTATTCAGCAACAGAAAAACGCCTGTGTATATTCTCGAAACTCATCAAAATTTACTGTGAATCATTTGAAATACTTCTCTGCAAAGAAGAAATCCCCCCGTGCACAAGAAAAACCAGGGTTGTAGCAGGGATCTCCGCACGCCAATTCGTTTCCCCACCTATCCTTGAAATGCAGCTCGTCTTTTTCAGAAACGTCTCCAACTCGTGTTTTCTGATAAAGCTCTGCAAATGGCGTCCACACCACGAGCATGCCTGCCTGCCTCACACGCATGCAGAAGTCGACATCTGCTGCATGTCCCTCATAGGTTTCATCCAGCCCGCCCAGCCTGTCCCAGATCTCCCTGCGCATCATGATGCAACCTCCCGACACTGCCGAAAGATTCTGGGCATATGCGGCACGCCCCATGTAACCAACGATCCCTCTTTTTTGATTCCTGAAGGCAAAGCCAAACAAGCCATTGATTCCAATGATCACCCCGGCATGGCAGATTGTTTCATTCGTGTTGTAGAGCATGCAGCCAACGGCTCCCACTTCTTTTCTCTGGGAGAACATCATCATCTCTTCAATCCACTCAGGAGTGATCACCTCCGTGCTGGCATCCAGAATGACAACATATTCGCCAGAAATCCTGCGACAGCCCATATTCGCCCTAGCAGCGTAGTTGTCAGTCCGGTCGCATCTGACATAGACCGTATCAGCCCAGCGCCGAGCGATCTCCTGCGCATACCGACCGTCTGCATCACTGTCGACCACAACTATTTCAAAGGTTCGGTAAGTTGTCTGATGATGGATCGACTCAAGCAGTTTTGTCGTTTGCAACAGATTGCCGCAACCCACGACCACTATGGAAACCAAGCCGGGATCGGTAATCTCATATCGTATTCGGTAGGTTGACTTCGCTGCGGAATCCTCCACTGTTCCTTTCAGCCCAACACGCATCAAGTGCCCTGAGATAGCTTTTTTTGCCGCGGCAAAAACATACGGCTTCTCCTTCAATGACAGAGCAACCGAACCTTCATGCGCTCTCCAGTAATAAAGGATTTTCGGTACATGAACAATACGTCTTGCCTGCTCGGTCAGCCGCAGGAACAGATCAAAATCCTGACTGCCGTCGCATTCGGCCCGAAAGCCTCCAGAACGCTCAAGCACACTGCGCCGAAAAACGCTCAGGTGGCAGAGATAATTGTTGGCCCTGAACGTATCAGGCCAGAAATCCGGTTTGAAATGCGGCAGAAATGCATCCTTATGGGTTTTGTAGAACACAGCTTCATCTGTAAAGACAAAGTCCGCATTCAGGTCAATGATCTTTCTGGTGACTTCATAAAGCGCGGCCGGATGCAGCAAGTCATCGTGATCGAGCAGTGCAATGTACTCCCCTGTGGCCATTGACAATGCAGCATTGGAATTGCCTGAGATGCCTTTGTTTTCGAGAAGCTTCTGGTAAACGATTCTGCCGTCCTCCGCAGCATACTTAGCGCAAAAGTCAGAAGTCTCGCTGTGATCCGAATCACTTCCGTCGGCAAGGCAAAGTTCCCAGTTCCTATACGTCTGGTTTCTAACCGAATAAATCATCTCGCGGAGAAGTTCAACAGGAGTATTGAACACAGGTACTGCAACGCTGATCTTGATACTTTGAAGGTTATCCTGCCGTTGCCGATCAAGTTCTGCTTTGTCGCAGCAGGCTTCAAACGAAAAATCCGGATGCCTGAATAGAATCTCCCAGCCGCGGTTCAACGTGTATCTGAGACCGTTTTTCCTCAGGCACTTCACGCCTTTGACCGCGAGAATGATCAGTCGCCCGGCAAAATCCCGGAGCGTTTCCATAAACGGCTGAGCTTTAGATGGCAGATGCTGCATGACAAAATCCTTGGCAAACGGCTACTCGATGACTCCCGTCCTCAGGAATGCCTGATACCGCTCGCAGATTCCCTGCACATCCGATCCGCTTGCAACCTGAGAGCCGTGATTGAGCCAGAGGATCCTGTTGCAAAGGTGCTTGACTTGTTCCAGCGAGTGGGAGACAAGGATCGTGGCCGCGCCCCGGTCAATGATTTCACGCATTTTTCTGGCACTCTTCTCCTGAAAGGAACCATCCCCGACGCTGAGAACTTCATCGAGTATGAGCAAGTCGGGATCCACCAGGGATGCAATTGAAAAGGCAAGCCGGGATTGCATTCCTGTGGAGAGTTGCCGGAACGGCCGTTCCTCAAAATTTTCAAGTTCAGAAAAGCGAATGATTTCCCGGTATTTTTCATCCATGAACTTGCGCGTATACCCCAGTATTGCTCCGCGCAGATAGGCGTTCTCCCTGACGGTGAGATCAGCGTCAAACCCAGAGGCAAGCTCCAGCAGTGCCGCAACGCTTCCCTGTCTCTCAATTGTCCCCTGCGTCGGGACCATGATTCCCGAAACAGCTTTGAGCAACGTTGACTTGCCAGAACCATTGCTTCCGATGATGCCCAGCATCTCGCCCTTGCAAAGACTGAAAGAAACATCGCTGACCGCTTTGAATACCTGGACGTGGTAGTTGTGCGTCAGTTTGCGCATCACCCACTCCTTAAGTCCGATATCCCGAAAATCGCCAACCTTGTAGCCGATTGTTACGTTGCGGACTTCCAGTATCTTCTCCATGCCAGTCCCCTCAAACGTAATAGAGAAACTCATTGTTGAACCTGCGGTACATCCATGTCCCCGCAAGCCCAACAGCCAGTGCGTCAAACAGCATCAGCGCATGGACAGAAAAACTCGGAATTGAGCCATTTATGACGATCTCGCGAAAGTACGAGATGTACAGGTAAATGGGATTCAGATTGAACACCATCTGCGCGCTCGGACTGAAGGAGTCGATTGAAAAGAATATTGCCGAGCCCCACATGATCAGGTGCGTCATGATTCCCCAGAGATACTGCATGTCTCTGAAAAAAACGAGCAACGCCGAGAGAATCATCCCCACGCCCAGATTGAACAGAACAAGACAGGCAATCGGATACAGGAGGCACAAGAACTTCGGCGTGACGCTCAGGCCATCCAGAAGCACAAAGATGAAGTAAATGACCAGCGTCAGCCCGAAATTGATGAGCGACGTCACATTCTGGGAAAACAGGAAAAGACACTTGGGAACGTTAACCTTCGTAAAAATCCCTGCATTGCCCATCAGCGCCAGCATCCCCATGTTTGTCGCTTCTGAAAAGTAGGAAAAGACCAGCTGCCCGGAGAACAGGAAAATCACATAGTGGTTGACATTGCTTCCCAGAAGATTGCTGAAAACCAGCCACAGGACGAGAAGATTGAACAGCGGTGAAAGCACGCTCCACAGCATGCCGAGGACTGTTCTTTTGTATTTTTTAACAAAGTCCCGCCGCACCAGTTCCTCAAAAAGGAATTGGTGCCTGCGCAAGTTTTCCATCAAGGCGGAATTCATCTGTCTTTCTCCTGAAAGAGGTTGCTGCCGGAGCGCACCTCATCGGATCGAACCATCAGCAAAGCGATTGCCTGCCCGATTTTTCTGGCTAAGCCGCTCTTCCACACGCGGCAGCAGGGCAAAGAAAACAGTCTTGCAAGCGGTTTCATCTCAACGATTCTGGTAATGCTGTCGATTTCTCGCGCTTGATCCGGAGTCAGAATGTCGGAAAACACCGCTTTAAACTCCCCAGCCTGGGCAATGATCCGTTCCATGCTCCTGATGTTTTGCTCTACATGAACAGCACTCCAGAAGAAGGAATGCCGGACAGCTCCCAGGACATTGTCTCCATGCTGCCGGTACTGCACCAGTCCTCGGTCGACATAACCAATGGAACCGAATGCCGCCGCAATCAGCGACAGCCACCAGTCATGCATGATGATGCGGCTTCTGTCGCAATTCCTCATTGCAAGGGATAGTGCGGATCTGTTGACCATCATGGTGCAGCCCGCGCCGACACTCTGCGCAAGAACGTGCCGAAATTCATACCGGCCGACAGGTCTTCCAATCGACCTGAGAAAGGATGGAGCGATCTCTTTCAGATCCCTGTCCACAATCTTCATGTCAGAGAAAACAAGACGCGGCCGACCGCTTCCATCTTCCATTTGAAGCATTTTTTCGAGCGTTGCTTCGACTTTGTCCGCATCCCAGACATCGTCCTGATCGCAAAACATGACCAGTTCGGCTATCGAGAGTCCAGCCAGATAAAAGAAATTGTCCCTGGCGCTTCCGAATCTGCGATGCGGGCAATCCAGCACAATCCGCGAATCCCTTTGGGCAAACTGTCGAACGACATCCACAGTTGCATCCGTTGACCCATCATCGGAAACGATGATCCTGATGTTCGGATAAGTTTGACTCACAAGGGAATCAAGCTGCTCGGCAATGAAAGCCTTGCCGTTGCGTGTCGCCAAAAGGATGTCGATCTGCGGCTGAACCATGTTGCTCTCGCTTTATTCGCTATCGCTTCGCCTGCTTTGCTGCCAGGCGTCCGGCACGATTTCCAAGAAACCGGGCGCAGCAATTCAGAACAAACGCGAAAAACTCGCAAATCAGCCCCTGCCTAATCAGTTCAGCCGACACTTTCCTGACCAAATCCAGTCCCATGCCCACTTCGGACACTCCCTGAAGCTGCTCCCGGTGCTGCTCAAGGAAAAATCCTATCCGCCAGTTCCGCTCATATTGTTTTTTGAGCGTGTAGTCGTGAGAGTGATAGACACAAGCATCTGCCACATAAGCCACTTTGAAACCGGCTTCAATCAGCTGCATTGCCATCAGCATATCCTCACAGATGTCGCACTCCGTGAACCCTTTGGTTTTGCAATAATCGCTGCGGCGATAGGCAGAACAGCAATTCGATGCGAAATACGCCCTGATTCCATCAAGGGAGATCCTCTCCTTTCCCCGGATGTAATCAGCTGCAGGATAGGAATACTGCCGGACCAGACGCTCAAAAGGCCGAGCCCCCGCCTTTGCGAGTTGCCGGCCGGATGTCATGCCAATTCGCGGGTCAGAAAGCATCGGACCAATCAGCGTTTGCAGATACTGCTCACTGGCTGGAAGCGCATCCTGTGTCAAGAAGCAAATAAAGTCCCCGGAGGTCTGCCCTACAGCGGCATCACGCGTCTTGCCGTGGTTGAACTCATTTCGGGGAATGACAAGCGTACGCACGCCATCGTATCCGCTCGCCACGGCAACAGTCTTGTCCTCCGAGGAGGAATCAATGACCAGAATTTCATCGGGAACCCATGACTGCCTTTTCAGGCTCCCGATGATCCCGCCGATCTCCGATTCCGCATTCAGCGTAGGGATGACTACGCTCACCGTGGGACTTGCAATGGGGGAGGGGCATGTCTCTGTCCCACAGGAACTTTGCCAAAGCCCATCGAAGCCCGACCTCAATCTTCCCTTCGATGGCAGCTTCTTTGATGGAGGGAATGAGAACCACAACCGACGCATTCCCTGCCGAATGATTTTTGTCATCAAACAAACGTGCTTTCCATTTTTTCTAAACGCATGATATCTCTGCATAAATCCATGTTATTTCGATATCATTTTTTGATTTTTATTATTCAGACGGAGATCATAATAACAAATTCATTGAAACATTCATAGAAAAAATCCTTAAGTTTGTCTGCCTTCGCTGGCAGCTCTCCTGCCCGGCTGCATCCGGTGTCATCCTTTGCGTTTCGGAGTGTTTTCCCTGCCTGCGAGCGGATTCAAAATTGTGCGTTCTCTGCGGTGCATTGAACCAGCGTTCGGGTCATGTATTGCTGCAGATAGCCTTCAGTGATGCGTCCCAGAATTTCGTCGACAGGAGCTGTCCCGCCCGAAAGGCACCACTCAAACACGCAGCCTTTCACGATGGTGCAGAGATCCGCGCAGATCTCGTGAATGTCAGCCTCAGGCTTGATCACGCCTTGAGCGGCCGCAACTCGCATTTCCGATTCACTGCGCGCCATGACGGTATCCGGCGCAAACTGCCCGTCAACTTCTCCCAGGTAGGCTGAGAGCGCCTTGTTGCCGGTCGAGTAGAAACTTTTCACGAACCCCAGCCCCAAACTCCTGTAGCGGTTGATCAGGTGCATGTAGAGCTCGGTCATCCGCCCTGCGATGTCTTCCACCGGAGTCGTGAGTTCGAGTTCTCCGAACTGCGTTTCCCGGAGAAAACTCATCAGCAGGTCGTCCTTGTTCTTGAAATAGAAATAAAACGTCCCGGTTCCGATATCGGCCTGTCTGCAGATATTGCGGACGGTCACCGCATCTGCCCCCTGCTCCCGGATGAGCTTGACGGCGCTGCTGATGATGAGTTCCCGGCAGACTTTATCGTCGCACCCCTGCGGCCGACCGCATTTTCTCGGCATAACTCCTCCTTTGCTGTAGCTGTCCTGCCCTTGACATGTGTGGCATTATAGTTGAAAATAGAACATGTTCTATTAAATAACCAAGATACAAACATCATGCTCAACATTACCTATTGGTCCGACTTTGCCTGTCCTTTCTGCTACATTGGAAAAGTGCGCCTGAAGATGGCTCTTGCCGAAATTCCCGAGGCGAAAGACGCCCGGCTCGTCATGCGCGCCTTTGAACTCGACCCAAACGCCAGCCGCAAGGCCGAATCCGACACCACCACCCGCTTTGCCGCAAAGTACGGTCTCACCCTTGAAGAAGCCGGCCGCAGGATCGAGGCCATCTCCCGGATGGGCCGAGCCGAAGGCATCGACTTCAGATACGCCTCGTCACGCTCGACCAACACAATGGATGCCCACAGGCTTGCAAAGCTCGCCATGAGCAAGAACGATGCGGCGCTTGCCGAGCGGGTCATCGAAGCGCTGTTTGCAGCGTATTTCACGGATAGCAAAGAGCTTGCCGACCGGGATCTGCTCCTGCACGTAGGTAAAGAGTGCGGACTGCCTGAAGAAGAAGTGCGCGAAATGCTCGATTCGGACCGCTTCAAGGCCGAGGTGCAGGCCGATGAGCGGGAAGCCGCCATGGCAGGCGTCCATGCCGTGCCGTTCTTTGTCGTCGGCCGCTACGGAATCCCCGGAGCGCTCTCGGTTGAGGATATGAAAAAAGTCATTTTGCAGGTTCTGGAGGAATCCCGGACCGAGTCAGCCCCCAAGGGCATGAGCTGCGACGGCAAGGAATGCCGCCTGGAGTAATGCCATGATTGAATGCGTTCCTGTTGTCGGCGAATTCTCCGAGAATTGCTATTTTTTCATTGACGCCGCGTCAAAACACGGTTTTGCAATCGACCCGGGCGCACAGGCTTCAAGGCTTCTTGCGCTCATTGCCGAGCGCGGCTGGACCATCGAGAAAATCCTGCTCACGCATGGACACTTCGATCACATCGGTGCGGCCTCGGAACTGCGCGAGGCGCTTGGCGTCCCGATTCTCGCATTCGCAAACGCCCGCGAGTACCTTGCCGATCCCGCAATGAACCTCTCGGCCTATCAGGCTGAGAGCATCACTGTGGACGGTGTCCTGCCGTTTGAGGACGAGCAAAGGATTTCCCTAGCCGCGAACCCTGCGCACGAACTCACCGTCCTGCACACGCCGGGGCATACGTCAGACTCAGTCACGTTCTTCGCTCCCAATGAATCGGCGGCATTTGTGGGCGACACGATTTTCGCCGGCTCAATCGGAAACTATCGGTTTCCAGGCGGCAGCTACGGGCAAATCCGCTCAAGCATTCTTGAGAAGATCCTCAAGCTCCCCGCTGAGACCGTCCTCCTGCCCGGACACGGTCCACAAACGAGCGTTCTTGCCGAGCGCATGCGCTACGGGCTTGCAGCGTAATCCGCGTTCCGTCAGCAAAACCAAAGGCCTCTGGCAACACCCTTCAGGGTTCACCCTGATTCCCGCTGTTCTGCTGACAAATTTTCGGCTAGAATAAAGGGCTTACTGAATTTTTTCCGGCCGGGCTCTTGCAGCCGGGCTCAAAGCGAAACTCTTATTCAAGGAATCGAAACAATGAAAACCGCTCAAGAACTGCGCGCCGGCAATGTCTTCATGGTCGGCAAGGATCCCATGGTCGTGCTCAAGGCCGAATACGCCAAGGGCGGCCGCGGCGCTTCCACCGTCAAGATGAAGATGAAGAACCTGCTCAACGGCTCCGTGACGGAAACCGTGTACCGTGCCGACGACAAGTTCGAAGACATCATCCTCGAGCGCAAGGAAGTCACCTACTCCTACTTCGCCGATCCGACGTACGTCTGGATGGACGCCGAGTACAACCAGTACGACGTCGACGAGGACACGATGGAAGAGGCCAAGAAGTACCTCCAGGACGACCTCACCGCTGAAGCCGTGTTCTACGATGGCCGCGTGATCGGCATCGAACTGCCCACCATGCTCGTTCGCGAAGTCGTCTACACCGAGCCCGCCGTCAAGGGCGACACCTCCGGCAAGGTCATGAAGCCCGCCCGTCTGGCTACCGGCTTCGTGCTTGACGTTCCCGCCTTCGTCAACGTCGGCGACAAGATCGAAATCGACACCCGTACCAACGAGTACCGCAGCCGCATCAAGTAATCAGTTCTGAACTGATCCGGCAAAACGCCCGCGACTCTTTTGAAGACCGCGGGCTTTTTCATGTCCTGCGGCAGCGGGGAAGTTCCCCCTGCCCTCCCCCAAGAAACCTCCAGGAAACTTTTGAAGATTGGCAAACACGAGCAGCAGCTCCTTCACGCCAATGCTGAATTTCACCCTGGCCTGAGCCTCATCCTGGCTCTCGGGATTGGCAATCGAGAGAATCTCGCCCTGCCCGAACTTCTTGTGCACCACGCGATCTCCGGGCTTCAGCCCCCAGAGGCTGCTCGCCCCGAGAGACTTCTTCTGATGCGCTCCGGAACTGCGGCCGCCGCTTTCCTTGAGATAGTCGCTCGCCTTGCCGACTGCGCCCTGCCTCCAGCCGGAGGAACTCTGCGCAGGAGAGGCTCGAAAGGACGAGTCCTTGGCGCCGCTGAAGGATTTTCCGGAACCGGAATACCCAGCGGAAAAGGATGAACGGTACCCAAGCGAAGAGCCCGGCTGCTCGCTCTTCTTGGGCCTGCCCTCGACCCAGTCCTTTTCCGGAATTTCAGCAAGGAACATGGAGGGTTCGCCCCACTGGATGTTGCCCCAGAGATGCCGCTGGCCGCACCAGCTGATGCGCAGCTTCTTCTTTGCACGGGTCATGGCGACGTACATGAGCCGCCGCTCCTCGCTCTCGGCCTTGTCCGCATCCTCGCCATTTCGGGGAGCATGCGGGAAAAGCCCCTGCTCAAGCCCGCAAAGGAACACGACCGGGAACTCTAGCCCCTTGGAGGCGTGCACGGTCATCAGCTGAACCACATCCAGCCCTTCGCCCTCGTTCTTGTCATCGGCTTCAAGAACCGCCTGGGCAAGGAACCCCTCGATCGGGCTCATCTCTCCGCCTTCAACCACGGCAAAGGCGTCGGCGTCCTCTTCAAGATCGTTTTCCGTGTAATAGCCCTGGGCGGCATTTTCAAGCTCGGTCAGGTTCTCAAGCCGGATGTCCTTGTCCTTCTGCGCTTCGTAGTACGCCTTCAGGCCGCTCATTTCCACCACGGTGCGCACAGTCTGGGCAAGATTCATCCCTGCGCAGGCCTCGCGCATCGCCTCGATGCACTCGATGAATCCCTTCACGCGCCCGATCGTCACATTCGGATCGTTCCAGTCGCTGATCGTCTCCCAGATGGAAAGCGCCCGCTCCTTGGCCGCATCAGTGATGCGTGCGACGCTTGTCGCACCGATTCCCCGGGGCGGGTGGTTAATGACGCGCAGCACGCTCGTGTCGTCCGGGCTCACCATGACGCGCAGGTACGCCGTCACATCCTTGACCTCCTGGCGGTCAAAGAAGCGCAGACCGCCGTAGATCCGGTAGGGCACGCTGTTGGCCGTCAGGTACTGCTCGATCACCCGGGACTGGGCGTTGTTGCGGTAAAGAACGGCAAAGTCTCCCCACTTGGCTCCGTCCCTCTTGGCAATCAGGATTTCCTGCGTCAGGCTCCGGGCCTCCTGCCTGTCGTCATCGGCTTCGTAGATCCGGATGCGCTCTCCGGCTCCCCGGTCCGTCCAGAGGTTCTTGCCGAGCCGGTCCTTGTTGTTCGAAATGACAGCATTGGCGGCATCCAGAATGTGCGACGTGGAGCGGTAGTTCTGCTCGAGCTTCACAATGCTGCGCACGCCGTAGTCCTTCACGAAATCCTGCATGTTGCCGACACGCGCTCCGCGGAAAGCGTAAATCGACTGGTCGTCGTCGCCGACGCAGAACACGCTGTTCTTTGCCTCGCGGGGATTGGCAAGCGCCTTGATCCAGCGGTACTGCAGAGCGTTCGTGTCCTGAAACTCGTCGACCAGGATGAAGCGGAACCTCTCCGTGTAATGGTCCCGGACGATTGCATTGTTCTCAAAGAGCTCCACGCTGCGAAGGAGCAGCTCGGCAAAATCGACAAGTCCGTCACGCTGGCAGCGCTGCTCGTAGAACCGGTAAAAGCCCGCCATGGTGCCCGGCGCGTCCTGCGCCGTGATGACCGAAGACCTGAGCCCCCGCTCCTTGAGGTCGTTGATCATCGACTGGATCACCTTCGGGTCATCCTTCTCGGCATTCATGTTCGCCTCTTTCATCAGGCGCTTGATCAGCGAGAGCTGATCGGACTGATCGATGATCTGGAAGGTCTTGGGCAGACCGGCATCCGCAGCGTGCAGACGCAGGAACTTGTGCGCGATTCCGTGGAAAGTCCCCACCCACATGCGGGAGATGTCCACCGTGAGCATCGTTTCAAGACGGGCACGCATTTCCTTGGCCGCCTTGTTGGTGAAGGTCACGGCAAGAATTTCGTACGGACTTGCATAGCCCTGGGCGATCAGCCAGGCAATGCGGGTGGTCAGGACTCGAGTTTTGCCCGAACCTGCACCGGCAAGAATGAGTGCGTTCTGTGCGGGCAGCTCGACGGCTGCGCGCTGCATGGGATTGAGGGAGGAAACGAGATCAGTCATGAGGGAAACGGAGAAAAAACGTTTGGCTTGGAAAATTCGGGAGGGGCATTGTACAGAAGCCGAGCACCCCTGCCCTGCGGCCGCGGCACCTCTGAGAGAACCGTCCTCCGAACGGTTCATGCGCCGGAAAGCCGCCTTCCCGCCCGGCCCAAGGCAAGAACCATCAGCAAATCCCCTCATGCGCGCCTCTCTAACAACCATGGGGACTAGCCTATACTTAAGTGTTTATGTCATTCCTTCCAACAAAAGGACTTTTCGTCGATGCGCGACACTTATTCTCCACAGGAAATCGAGGCTCAGGTACAGGATGCCTGGGCCAAGGCCGACGTTTACCGCGCCACCGAACATGCCAAGGACAAGAACGGCAAGGAAAAGCCTAAGTTCTACGTCTGCTCCATGCTTCCCTATCCTTCCGGGAAGCTCCACATGGGCCATGTGCGCAACTACACGCTGAACGACGTGCTCTACCGCTACCGCCGCATGAAGGGCTACAACGTCATGACCCCGATGGGCTGGGATTCGTTCGGCCTGCCGGCCGAAAACGCGGCTCTGTCCAAGAAGGTCAATCCGGCTGCCTGGACGTATCAGAACATTGCGGACATGAAGTCCCAGATGAAGCCTCTCGGCCTTGCGTTCGACTGGTCTCGCGAAGTGACGACCTGCAAGCCCGAGTACTACCGCTGGAATCAGTGGATGTTCCTCAAGATGCTCGAAAAGGGCATCGCCTACCGCAAGACCCAGATCGTGAACTGGGATCCGGTCGACAAGACCGTGCTCGCCAACGAGCAGGTGATCGACGGCCGCGGCTGGCGCTCCGGAGCCAAGGTTGAAAAGCGCGAGATCCCCGGCTACTACCTCGGAATCACGCAGTACGCGGACGAGCTTCTTGCCGACCTCGACAAGCTCAAGGGCTGGCCCGAGCAGGTGCGCCGCATGCAGGAGCACTGGATCGGCCGCAGCGAAGGCGTGAACTTCGCCCTGCCCTACGAGATCGACGGCGAGAAGAAGGAACTGCGCGTGTACACCACCCGCGCCGACACGATCATGGGCATCACGTTCGTGGCGATCGCTCCCGAGCACCCGCTTGCCAAGCGTCTTGCCAAGGACAATCCCAAGTTGCAGGAATTCATCGACGAATGCGCCAAGGGCTCGGTCACCGAAGCCGACCTCGCCACCAAGGAAAAGGAAGGCGTGCCCACGGGCTTTTACGTCACCCATCCGCTCACCGGCAAGCCCGTTGAAGTGTGGATCGGCAACTACGTGCTGATGAGCTACGGCGAAGGCGCCGTGATGGCCGTGCCCGCGCACGACGAGCGCGACTTTGCCTTTGCCAAGAAGTACAACCTGCCCATCATCCAGAGCGTTCAGGTTGACGGCGAGACGTTCTCCACGGACGCCTGGCAGGAGTGGTACGGCGACAAGAGCCGCAACCCCTACTGCGTGAACTCGGGCAAGTACGACGGCCTGCATATTCACGAAGCCATCGACGCCGTTGCCGCCGATCTTGAAAAGCTCGGGCTCGGCCGCAAGCAGCGCCAGTACCGCCTGCGCGACTGGGGCATCTCCCGCCAGCGCTACTGGGGCACCCCGATCCCCGTCATCCAGTGTCCGCACTGCGGCACGGTGCCGGTTCCCGAAAAAGATCTTCCGGTGGTGCTTCCCGAGAACCTGATTCCCGACGGCTCGGGCAATCCGCTCAACAAGTGCGAAGAGTTCCTCAACGTGAAATGCCCGAAGTGCGGAGCCGATGCGCGCCGCGAAACGGACACGATGGACACGTTCGTCGACAGTTCCTGGTACTTCATGCGCTACTGCTCGCCCGATGCCGACAAGGCCATGGTCGACGAGCGCAACAACTACTGGGGTCCGATGGATCAGTACATCGGCGGCATCGAGCACGCCGTGCTGCATCTGCTCTACGCCCGCTTCTGGACCAAGGTGATGCGCGATCTGGGCTTGGTGAAGTTCGACGAACCCTTCACGAACCTCTTCACCCAGGGCATGCTCACGGCCGAATGCTTCTACCGCGATCTGACCGACGGGCACAAGCGCTGGTACTACCCGTACGAGATCAACATCGAATACGACGAGAAGGGCCGTCCCTGCAAGGTCACTTCCAAGGAAGACGGCCTGCCCGTGATCTCCGGCGGCATCGAAAAGATGAGCAAGAGCAAGAACAACGTGGTCGAGCCGCGCGACATCATCAAGCAGTTCGGCGCCGACACCGCCCGAACCTTCGTAATGTTCGCCGGTCCCCCCGATCAGTCGGCCGCCTGGTCCAACTCCGGCGCCGAGGGCACGTACCGGTTCCTGCGCCGTCTCTGGAACTGGAGCTACACGCACCGAGACGCTCTGCGCGAGGCCCAGTCCGAGAAGGCAGACTTCGCCAAGGCCGATGCCGCCGTCAAGGATCTGCGCCGCCAGATGTACACGACGCTCAAGCAGGCCGAGTCCGACTTTGACCGCATGCAGTACAACACCGTGGTATCGGCCACGATGAAGATGATGAATGCGCTCGAAGCCTTCCAGCCTGCGGATGAATGCGGCCGCGCTGCCCAGGTCGAGGCCGCCTCGCTGCTGCTGCGCACGCTCTACCCAATGGCTCCGCACATCACGACGGTGCTCTGGCAGGAACTCGGTTTTGCCCAGGCCTACGGCTGCGACATCATCGACTCCCCCTGGCCGGAGATTGATGAGACCGCACTCGTTGCCGACGAGGTCGCACTGGTCGTTCAGGTCAACGGAAAGCTGCGCGGTCAGATCCGCGTGCCCGCTGGCGCCTCCCGTGAACAGATCGAGCAGGCTGCGCTTGCCAACGCTGATGTGCAGCGCTTTGTCGGCGAAGCCACCGTGCGCAAGGTCATCGTTGTCCCGGGACGCCTTGTGAACGTCGTGGCGAAGTAGCCCCGCACGAGCCTTCCGAAAGAAGATGCGCTCCGAGCCTGCCCAAAAGGTTCGGAGCGTTTCTTTTAGAATCCGCACGGTCTGCTCTTGAAATTTTCAACGGATGGATCCGATGTGATTCAGACAGACCAAGCTGTTCCTAATGGCAATTCCCTGACAGGAGTCCGGGCTCCTTGACCGCATCGCCGTTGACGATGCCGTGCCGGCGCCCGCAATCGCGATGGATGAAGAACTGAAGATAAGGCGCGAAGACGCCATCACCGAACTGCAGTCAGCGCTCGACGAACTTTCTTCGGGCAGTGAAATGACGCGTTTTGTCAATGGACACGGACTGCAGAGCAGATACTTCGAGTTCGAGTGGAACGATCCTGCTCTCGCAATTGATTTTCGTCTCCCCTACGACTGCGTGCTCTCGGACGATGAAACGCAAAAAGCCGACGCTTCGGAAATCGGAGCCGCCCTACGGATCGCCGTCCTGCTTCTGGACACAGCCAATCGCGGTGCGCTTTTTCAGCAGGGTGAAGAATTCCTGAGCGTTTCACTTGACGAAGGCGGTGCGGAGTATCGGTTTTTCAGCCCTGCAGGCAGCGTGGTCGACTCGGGAGAGAACCTTGCGGTTCTAGTCTCCCGGATTGAGCTGTCCCTGCCGAGCGAAGCAAATTCCCGGGTTCTGCTCTGGCCTTGATATCACCAGATCATCCTGTTTCCGGACATTTTCCGGTCTTTTCTTTTTAAAATTCAACTGTTGCCCTCCGCAAGCCCTCCCCCCAGATTGATCCGGCGGAACGGCGAGGCAACAGAAAGATTCCGCTACCTTTTTCCAGACAGGAGTCCGGGCGTCATGCCATCCTCCAAGCAAGGATGCGATGTGGGAGCCTGCAAGCATCATGAACGAAGAACTGGCGAAAAAACGTGAAGAGTCCATTACGGAACTGCTCGCCGCAATCGACGAAATCAATTCCGGCACTGAAATGACGCACTTTGTCAACGGACACGGGCTGCAGAGCCGATATTTCAAGTTCGCATGGAACGATCCCGCTCTGGGAATCGATTTCCGCCTGCCCTATGACTGCGTGCTCTCGGATGCCGAGACTCAGAAGGCGAACACTTGGGAAATCGGAGCCGCTCTGCGCCTGGCGGTGCTGCTCCTGGATGCGGCAAACCGAGGGGCGCTTTTTCAGAAGGGTGAAGACTTTCTCAACATTTCGCTTGACGAGGGAGGAGCGCAATATCGGATCTTCAGTTCTGAAGGCGATCAGATTGAGTCCGGAGAAGGCCTCGAAGCGCTGGTCCGCCGTCTTGAAATGTCCCTGCACGGCAATCCGAATCCAGAAACGCAGGACTTGCCTTAAGAGGCATGCATCCCCGAGCAGTTCGAACGGCACATATCGTTATCAAGTCATCACTGAGGCACCGTCATGACAGGCCCGAATGGCATCAATTCAGTCCCCTTAAGCTATTTTCTGAACGGCGCGAATGAAGTGCAGCAGCCGCAGCCCGCGCCGTCCAATGTGCCGCAGAGTCAAGCGCAGGACGCGCAGAACGGCGCACCGGCTCCTCAGCCTCAGCGCGCCGGCGACCTCATGCAGAAGCTTGACGTGCTGATGATCAAGGCCGCCAAGGCGTCGACCAAGAGCGTTGACGGCAAAACCCTCAAGAAGGATCTTCAAAAACTCGTCGACGACGGCGCCCTCACCAAGGATGAGCTCAACACCCTTGCCAGCACGGCAAATGCCGCCAAGAAAGCGCTCTCCACCCTGAACGGCTACAACGGCAGGCAGCTTGCCTCGGCATTCAAGCCCGACGGCACGCTTGACAGGGAAAGCCCTGCGGGCAAGGCAATTTCCGAGGCCATCGAGACGCAGAACCAGCTTTCCGACGAGCTAGCGAAAATTGACAAGCGTCTTGATGCCGTTCAGCGACATGCCGACAAGATGCTCGAAGCCAACCCAAACTTCAAGGGCGTTGACCCGGCGCTTCAGAACGCAATCAACGATATGCGCCTGCTCTGCGACCGCCGTGCAACCGAAATCTCCCGCCTCTCCTACCAGATGCGTGATTTCGCCGTTCAGCTCGCTGCGCAGGGACAGGATGCGGATCCCAACATCAAGGCCATTCTTGCCGCCAAGGTCGACGAGCTGCTGCCGCGCCAGGCGCTTGCCATGCACGGAACGTCCGAAGCTCTCACCTCCCTCAACAAGGAGATTGCGGCCAAGCTCAAGCCGCTGGCCGAGCGGATTGACGCATTCAGATCCAATCCCAAGGCAACGATCGACGATACAACGGTCCTTGCGCTGCAAAGCGACCTGAACACCATGAAGGCCGCCATCACCGACATCAAGAACCATGGCATCGATGTCGGCTCAGGCAAGGTTCTGGTTGCAAAGGACATCATTCAGGCTCTTGAAAAGGAGCTCGACAACACCGAAAAGCTGTTCTCCACGGCCAACAGGGATGTGGTTCAGAGAATCTGCACCAACTATATCGCCACAGCAGAGTCGCTGTTCTCGGAGAGTCCGGCGCTGGAAGAGAGGTGGTCTCAAGCCAATCCCAACGGAAAGGCTCTTTTCAGAAAGCGCGGCATTCTGATCCACCACATGAAGGAGTTCGTCAACAAAGCCCTGGACAAAAACGTCTCGGACGTGGAGCTGAACAACGAGTTCAAGAACTTGTGGAATGCGTTCGTCACCCTGGCAAAAATCGCCTACGACGTCAAGCCCAAAAACCCCAAGGACCCGGACTCAAAAAGCATTAGCAACATGATCCTGCGGATCGTCAATGCGGGACCGGCACTCACTCAGTTGTCCTATCTGCTGCACTCGGCGCGCAGCAGCAAGAGCCTTCTCACCGGCTCGGAAGCGATGAGCCTGTTCACAGGAAAACTCTCAGTCTCCGCACTGGTTGAAACCCGCATCAGGGGCCTCAACGATGCCGATGTCGATGAGGCAAATGACGATGCAAACATCATTTCCTCCCAGGCCGCAGGTTCGGGCAACGCGGGTACTGTTTACGAACTTCAGCGCAGCAATGGCGAAAAAGTCATCTTCAAGGGGGAAACCGAAAGCCGCATCGGTCTTTATTCCATTTCCGCCGGCGCCGGCAATGCCCATGCCCAAAACCAGCAGACGGTCAACCTCAACATCGCCTCAAGGAAGGCTGCGGAGGCGCTCGGCATGGGCAGCATGATCGTGAAATACACGGCAGGCACGCGCAAGGGCGTTTTCGGGTTCTACATGGATAAGGCTCCCGGCACGGAAGCGCGGAGGCTGATCCACAAAAACAGGAAACCTTCTGCAGAAAAAGGGCTGACCCTTGAGGAGATCAGAGCGCTTCCTTCCGATCAAAAAAAGCAGGTCCAAGCTGACTTGATGCGGGAGCTCAACCGCCTGCAATGGCTCGATCTCATGACCGGCCAGATGGATCGTCACAACAACAACTACTTCATTCATATCGACAAGGACACCCGCAAGGTGACCGTCACCGGCATCGACAACGATGCGGGATATTCCAAGTACCGTACCGGCGCCGTGACATACACTCTTGACGAGAACCGCACGAAATCATTCAAAAAGTGCCTTGAGAATATTGGGAAGCCTCTGGGGTTCCATCGCGACCCCGGTGAATTTGTCGATCGATTGCTCAAGGACCCCGGTATCACCATCAGGGATGACGGCAACATCACGATAGACGCATCAAAAGTCAAGGACAAGACTCTGATCTACGCGCTCACGCAAGCCCAGGGCGTTCAGACGACAGCCATTCCGGACAAAATCGATCGCCAGACCTATGACGCGTTCATGGCTCTGAAAAGCGGACCGAAGCGCGAGGAGTACCTCGCCTCCATCCGTCCCCGCCTTTCCGAAGAAAGCTACAAGGCGGCAGTCAGCCGTCTGGATGATGTCATTGCACATGCTGAAAGGCTGCAAGCCGAAGGGAAAGTCATCGAGAACGAACCGAACGGCTGGCTTGATGTGACAGAACCTCCCTTTGAAAATCCGGATGTCACCGTCGAAAACAGTCTCGGCGAGTCCATATCACTCGGAAACAAGAATAGCTTTATCGCAAACAACACCGTCTGCCCGTCGTTCTTCTCTCGCGACTACCTCGACAAGCTGTTCGCGTGAGGCCTGCGCCAACGGGCGTGCGCCTGCTCGGACGCCCGCAGGCCTCAGCATCGGCTACTGATGAAATAATCTGGCTGCGCAGAAAAACCCGAGTGCCGTGCAGGCAAGGCTGCCGAGCAGGTGAACCGCCATGTGGGCGAACGACCTCAGGTACTGACCGGCAAGCAGCATTTGGAAGTTCTCGCTCGAGAAGGTCGAAAAGGTCGTGAGTCCTCCGAGCAGTCCCGTCACGCAAAAGAGCTTCACCTCCGGCGGCATCGGCCGAGCGGCAAAGAGCGCGAGTGCGCAGCCGATCAGAAATGCGCCAATGAGGTTCGCCGCGAGCGTCCCCGCGGGGATCACGGGAAAGCGGCTGTTCAGGCATTCCGAGAGCGCCCAGCGCAGACAGGCGCCAGTCGCTGCTCCCAGTCCCACGGCTAGGAGCGCCATCACGGTGGAAACCTCTCTCACGCCTCCCCCCAGCGTTCTTTGGCCAGCTCGTCGCTTTCCCGCGCGTCAACCCAGCTGCTTGATCCGTCCGCACGCGTTTCCTTCTTCCAGAAGGGCGCCTCGGTCTTCAGCCAGTCCATGATGAACATGCAGGCCTCAAACGCCTCGCGCCGATGTGTGGAAGTGACCATGCAAAGGACGATCTGCTCGCCAACGGAAAGTTCGCCAACGCGGTGAATGACGACGATGTCTTCAAGCGCCCAGCGGCTGCGCGCCTTCTCGGCAATCGCATGAAGGGCCTTTTCCGTCATGCCGGGATAGTGCTCGAGCTCCATCTTCACGACCGAGCTGTCGCTCCTGACGACGCCCGTGAAACTCACGACGGCTCCAGCCGTGCGCTCGGGCCGTTCAAGGAGCCTCATCTGCTCGGAGACATCAAAGTCCTCGTGCCCCACACGGATCCTGGTGATGCCTGCCACGGCTAACCCCCTGTGACGGGCGGGAAGAACGCAACGACATCGCCCTCGCCGACCTCCGCCCCCATCGGCACCATCGTTTCATTGACCGCGGCGCGAATGCGCTTCAGAGCCGCGAAGGCATCGGGATGGCGCGAGGAAACAATCTGCATCAGTTCGGCGACCGTCACCGTGTTCTGCGGCACTTCGACCGTCTCTTCCCTGAGCCCGACCGCCTCCCTGAGCAAGGCGAAATACTTGACCGTGATCTTCACTTGAAAAATTCTCCAAATGCATAATAGGGAACGACGTCCCCAGCTTTGACCGTCGTGCCAGCGGGGATATCCACCACGCCGTCAGCCCAGGCGCAGCTCGTGAGAATCTGGGAATTCTGGTTTGAGAACAGATCGAGACCGCCCCTGTCATTCTTTCTCACGCGGACGAACTCCCGCCTGGAGCCGGGCTTTTTCCAATCGAAATCGGCGCGGACGTAAAGCGGCCGCTCGCGCACGTCTTCGATCCCCTGTGCACGGCATATGTAAGGCTTGGCAAGCAGCAGGAACGTCACAAAGCAGGACACCGGGTTGCCTGGCAGTCCGATAAAGGGAACCCCGCAGACCTCGCCAAGCGCCACGGGCTTGCCGGGCTTGAGGCTCACTTTCCAGGCTTCAATGCTTCCCAAAGCCTCAACCGCGGGCTTGATGTGATCCTCCTCCCCGACGCTCATGCCGCCCGCGCTGATGATGAGGTCGGCGCTCTGCGCTGCCGTTTTGAAGGCGGCGACCGTTTCGTCAAACGAATCGCGCACGGTCCCCACGTCAAAGACCTCGCAGTCAAGATCCCGAAGAAGGCCGCGAAGGGTGTAGCGGTTGGAGTTGTAGATGCCGCCTGCGGGAAGCGTCTCTCCGGGCGCAGTGAGCTCGTTGCCGGAAAAGAGCACCGCAACCTTCAGGTGACGGAAGACCTTTACATAGCCGGCGCCCACGCTGGCGATGAGGCCGAGCTTTGCCGAAGTGATCCTCTCGCCTGCCCTGGCAGCGACGGCGCCGCAGGCGATGTCCCCGCCCCTGCGCCTCACCCCCTCCCCGGGCCGGGGCGCGCGGTTGAACATGACGCGCCCCTCGTCATCGACAAGAACGTTTTCCTGCGGGATGACCGTATCGGCCCCCGCCGGGATCGGCGCCCCGGTAAAGATTCTCGCGCAGGTGCCGGGCTCAAGCGGCGCGCCGCTCGTACCCGCCGGAATGCGCTGCGAGACGGCAAGGCGCACCGTGTGCGAGGGCGAAGCCCCACTGAGGTCAGAGGCTGCAGCGCAGTAGCCGTCCATCTGGGAGTTGTCCCAGGACGGCACATCGATCGTGCTGACCACATCCTCTGCCAGTACCCGGCCGACCGCATACAGGGTCGGTATCGTCTCGGCCTGCTCAACCGGCCGCGCGCGTTTGGTAAAAAGCTCAAACGCTTCGTCAAATGAGATCACTGTTCGCCTTCAATGCAACGATGAAATTTGCCACGGCGCCCGGGCTGTTCAGATCGAGCTTGTGGATTCCTTCAGGCACGGCAAGATCCGGATCATCCGTAGCCACGGCGGAAACCCCCTCGGGAATGGAGGCCGCTTCCGGATGCTCGGCTGCAAAATCCTTTCTGTGCACGTAGATGCGGGGAATGTTCTCCTCGCTCTTATAGCCTTCGACCAGCACAAAATCCGCCGGCTCCATGCGGGCGAGCAGCTCGGCGAGCTCGGGCTGTCCTTCGGAGGTTTCCTTCATGAGCGCCCACCTTTCGGGCCCCACGAGAAGAACCTCCCCGGCGCCGGCCGTGCGGAAGCGATAGCTGTCCTTGCCCGGGCGGTCGATGTCGGTGAGATGATGGGAACTCTTGATTGCGGAAACCGTTCTGCCCCGGCTCACGAGGCGGGCCAGAACCTTTTCGATGAGCGTTGTCTTGCCAACGCCGGAAGGGCCGGAAAAGACTACAGGGAACATGTTTCTTCCTTGCGAATCTGTGATGGGAATGGGACTGCAGGAAACTCTAGCAGAACTCGTGCCAATGCAGTCGCGGCGCCCGGTCAAAGTCCCGGGCGCTGATGCAAAAACAGGGTCCGCAAGAAACTCCCGCAGACCCTGTTTCATGGAGCATGTCAGGAATTCCTTCCGGACATGCCTTTCAGTGCTCGGTTACATGAACAGAACCCAGTTCACAACCAGCGTCACGACCATGCCGACAGTCATCGGCAGCCAGGTGCGGCGCACGATTGCCATCGGGCTCACGCCGGCAGCGCCAGCCACGGCGATGATCACGCCGGCGACCGGGCTCATGGCGCGGAACATGCCGGAGGCAAACTGCATCGGGGTGACCAGGGCCACAGCCGTGCCGCCCAGGCCGGCGGCAACGTCAGGAGCCAGAGAGGCAAAGCTCGAGTACGCGCCGACGCCGGAACCGGTGAGGAACGTGATGGCACCGACGATGCCCGTCAGAACCGTGGTCATGCCGGTCAGGCCAAGGCCCAGACCCTGAGCGGAGTTGATGAGCAGGGAGACCACGCCCGTGGCACGCAGGCCGGAGGCGAAGAACTCGGCGCAGATGATCAGGGCCACGATCGAGGCAAACATGCCGCCCATCTTCTTGTAGAAGACCATGGCGTCGCCGAAGACCTTCTTCGGATCGCGCCAGCGGATCAGCTCGATGATGATGACGCCAACCCACACGAGCAGCAGGCCGGAAACGGTGTTCAGGCGGATGTTGCTGACGACGAGCTTGCTGAAGATGATCATCAGGATGATCGGCAGGACCGGGAAGATGGCGTACCAGGCCGGAGCGTCGGGCTGATCGTCAGCCTTGAGTTCGGCAACTTCCTGATAGACGTCGTCATTCTTCTTGTCGTAGTAGCGCTGCACGAAGAAGTGCGTCACGGCAACGGCGACGAGCACGCACACGGCGATCGGCAGCTGGTTCTGCACGAGGTATACGACGGGGTCAAGACCGGCGGTCTTGGCGGCAAGGTTGGCCGTGCCGCCCGTCGGGGCAAAGGTCATGCCGGCAGAGGTGCCGATCACGGCAGCGGCAGCAGCGGCACTCACGCCAACGCCGCGCAGAATCGGGTACACGGCAACGAGCAGAAGCATCGCAAGGCCGGCGGCAGACGGGATCACCGTCACGAGGGTCTGGCCGATGATGTAGGCGAGAGCCATCACGAGGTACGGCTGGGAGAGCTTGCGCAGCGGGCTCGTGCAGATGTTCACGAGGGCCTTGGCGGCGCCGATCCGGTCCATGTAGCCGGCATAGCCGCCGGCGGTCATGATCAGGAAGCCGATGCCGGAAACCTGCTTGGTGCTGATGGTGCGCAGCAGATCGAAGATGTCAAAGCCGATGAAGCCGGAGGGCTTGACGCCCTTGGGCAGGAAGTTGTGTACGCCAAAGCCGATGGCAAGCAGCAAGAGCACGAGGCCGGAAAGCAGCAGCACCATGTGCGTCTGCATGCGCTTGACCAGGCAATATCCGGTCAGAATGACCAGAAGTATCGCAATCCAAGGCATCAGAGATGTCATGATTTACTCCTTTGATTGGTTCAAAGATTGGTAGGTTGGTTTAAAGGTAAGCGTTGAACTCAGATTCAAGAGCGAGCAGTGCCGCATTGATCTTCTCTTCCTTTTGCGCATCCCACTCATGCGCGGCAGCGTTCTGCTGATCGCGCGTGGCGAGCATGCGGTCCAGGCTCTCTGGCTGAGCCGCGCCGATGGTTTTTCTGTTTGCCACGATCCTCTTGGGATCGAGTGCGTTCTTGAATTCCTCCTCGCTCATGCGGAGCTCCTCCTCGTGCCACTCCTTGGCAGTGACTTCGCGGAAGATCTCCTGCATCTTCGAGTAGGGGAATTCGAGCGGCGTGATGCCATTGGCGCGGGCATAGCCCACCATGCCGCTTGCTACATGGTGCCCCACACGGAAGGGAACACCGTAGTTCTTCATCAGCTGGTCGGCGACTTCCTGGGTTGCCGTCCAGTCGCTGTTCAGTTCCTCAAGCGCGCGGTCGGGGTTGACCTTGAGCGCCTTGAGGATCTTGCAGGTCATGCCGAGCAGCTGCAGGGTCTTGTCGGCAACCGCCTTGCGGTAGGAGACATTCTTGGCGTCCTGCATGCCGGGCATCAGATTGTGCATGAGGAATGCAAGCTCAACGGAACCAGCGCAGACGCTGCTTGCCAGGGTGCGAGTGTTGTTGAGCAGGCCGGGGTTGCGCTTTTGCGGCATCGCCGAAGACACGTAGGTGTTGTCGCCGCCTTCCTGCAGGATCATCCAGGGACGGGGCTGGGCATACTGCACGAGCACATCCTGGATGAAGGAGCCGATCGGAAGAGCGATCGACTGCATGATCTGGGTGAATTCGACGGGCAGATCCACGGGCGCGCCCTGGGTTGCATCGAATGCATTCTCAATGATTCCGTCAAAGCCAAGGCGGCGTGCCATGGCAATGCGATCGAGCGGCCAGCCGGTCCCGTTCAGAACGGTCGAGCCCATCGAGCAGCGGTTGGCGCGGACATAGAACTCCTCGAGCCTGGTTCGGGCGCGCACCAGAGCCTCGGACATGCCGAGCAGATAGTGTGCGAGGGAATTGGGCTGGGCGGCAACGCCGTTCGTGTAGTTGGGAACCACGACGTCGCGATAGGCCTTGGCAAGGGTCGAGACGAGGTCCAGCAGTCCGCTGAGCGCCTTGTGCACCTTCAGCGTGTCGTCGCGCGTCATGCCGACGCGGTAGGTCGAGTGCATGTCCTGGCTGGAGCGGCCGATGTGCAGTTCGGTGATCTCGTTGCCGGCGATCTCGATCAGCATCGGTTCATACTTGATCACGCGGTCGGTACGCTTCGCGGGATCAGCTTCGCCCTGCGCCGTCACGGAGGCGATTGCAGGGGCAAAGCGCTTCGCCTTCTCGGCCGAGAGAAGGCCGCACTCGACGTTGGTGACAAGGGAAGCGCGATTGATGGCGGACAGGTAGAAGAACTCGTCACGCTCACCGGCTGCGTTCAGTCCCGAGACCTTGCTGCAGCTTGTCTGGTTGTCAGTCATGAAAATATCTCCAAAAAAACTGGACGAAATCTGATGGAGCGTATCTTGCAGAAGTGCTAAAAAAAATCCCAACCAATTTCGTGAATTCGTTTTGCGTTTTTGCAAAACACAACGAGAGATACTCAAGTACTATTTTCGAAAACTCGAAGTTCGAGGATCAGGACTTATGGATCAGTTATACAACCTGGAAGCATGGAGGGCTCTGACGACGATCTACGACACGGGATCGCTCTCAGCGGCCGCCAACAGCCTGAACAGCGAAGTCTCCACCGTGAGCCGGCTCGTCGCGGGACTGGAGAAGTCGCTCGGCAGAGAGCTCGTCAACCGGCGTCGGCGCCCCATCGAAATCACGGACGAGGGCCGGGCTGCGGCCACGGCCATCCGCCCTGTGCTCAAAGCGCACAGCGCGCTCATCAGCCGGCTTCTGAACGCCTCAAGCCAGATGGAAGGCACCATCAGCATCGCCACCGCCGGCGGCTTCATCACGACGGGCAGGCTCACGCACATGCTCATGGAGTTCCAGAAGCTCTACCCGAACATCGACTTCAACGTCTCCCGCGGCAGGCCCGTGTCCGAATGCCGGGACGGCAAGATCGACATCGCTTCCATTTCCGGCGACTGCGACGGCCAGGGGCTTGTGAAGATTCCCCGCGGCCGCTCGGTCTTCATTCCCGTCGCCACGCCCGAATACTTGCAGAAAAACGGTGTTCCGCTCACTCCCGAAGACCTGATCCACCACACGGGATTCGTGTACACGGGGCCGGTGCGCTCCCACACGACCGAGCTCGCCAAGAACGGCCAGGTGCGCGAACTGCGCTGGAAGAACCGCATGCAGTCAACGGACATCCTCATGATCAAGCAAGCCGTCATGCAGGGGCTCGGGCTCGCAGTGGACATGCCGCTCATCCACTGCTTTGAGGAGCTTGAGCGCGGAGAACTGGTCACCATTCTGGACGGCTGGCACAGGCCTCCGATTCCGGCATTTGCCGTGTGCTCGACCTCGGCCTGGCACACGCGCCGCGTGCGCGTGTTCATGCAGTGGTACTGCGACCAGTTCCTCAACTACTTCCAGATGACCGAGGATGCCGCCCGGCGCGTTCTTGGCAACGCGTTCGAACAGTACCTGAGCTAGGAGCCGGACTGGCTGCGGGTGGCGCTCCAGCAGATCAGCGAGCCTGCAACGACAAGCGCCACGCCGTGCCAGAACTGCACCGACAGCGAAGCAGAGAGCCAGATGCTTGCGAACACGCAGGAAAGCACCGGGGTGAAATAGCTGGTGATTCCAAGCACCACAAGGTTTCCGCGGATGGCGCCGATCGTCCAGAACGCATACGCCGAGCTCATCACGAGCGCCGTGAGCAGGCCGTATGTCAATCCTGACGGATTCCACACCAGCCTTTCTCCATACCCGGCGAAATAGAGCGCGGAAAAAATGAGCCCCGTCAGGAAAAAGATGATCACCACGGGGTTCTGGCCTCCGGAAATAGCCCTTGTGAATGAGCAGTAGCCCGCCCATGCGATGGCGCCCGCAAGCGCGCAGGCGTAGCTCGCGGGGTTCTGCCGGACATGCGCGATCATCTCCAGCGGATCAAACCCGGCATCCCCCGAAAGCACCGTCACGATGCCCCAGATCGTGACCGCGACCCCGGGCACGATCCACCACCTTGCCTTCTGGCCATTGAAGAGAATGGCAAACACCACCGTCAGGCACGGCCACATGTAGTTCACCATGCCGACCTCGATCGACTGCCGACCGCCGTCACTGATCGCAAGGGAGAGCATGAAGCAGACCTCGGTCAGCACCGCGCAGCCGACGCCGAAGACCAGATATTTGCGTGGAAACCGGGACAGTCTCGGGATCCCGAAGAAAAAGCTCAGAAAGAGCGCTCCGGCCAGCGACATCAGAGCCACTCCGGCAGTGGCTCCAAGACGCTCTTCCAGTCCGCGAACCAGACCCACGCTCATGCCCCAGCAGACCGGAGCGATCATGCCGACCAGCGTCGACTGAGTTGAATTGAGCCGCATCGCGTTCAATCGCCTATGCAAGAATGAATCGCGCCGTCCCGATTCCGCCCCCCCCCGCCTCGATCTGAGAGCCGGCGTGAACGGCGGCTTCGGAAGGCGCCGACCCCGAGAGCAGGATGTCCCCCGCCCTCAGTCCCCAGAGCCGCGAGGCAAGGCTGACCAGTTCGGCAAGCGGGTACAGCATCTGAGCCGTATTTGCCGCCTGAACCTTCTGGTTGTCGATGTAAAGCCACATGTCGGAGCTAACGGGATCCAGGGCCCGGGCAACAGGGCGCAGCGGCGTCATCAGAAGGGAACCGGGAAGGTTCTGTCCGCCCTGCACTCCGCCCTCGTCCTCTGGCTCATCCCGAGTCAGGCTCACCGCGACCGACCAGCCCCAGACGCAGGAAAGCGCATCCTCGGCAGGAACGTCCCGGACATCCCTGCCGACCGCCACCGCAAGCTGCACGGATGCCGTGCAGCCCTCAAGGAGCCCTGAGCATGGCACCCGTTCAACGCCTTTGCGGGAAACCTGGAACAGCGTCGAGAGCGACTTGGAGAAGAGCGAAAACGGCCCCGTCCCGGGAAAATTGCCGAGACACCCGTAAATCGCATTCACAGGGAAGAACTGATAGCGCTTGTCCCAGACGCTGAGCACGCACTGAGACCTGGGCGAGAAAACAAACACGAACGACTCCGATTCTGAGGAAAAGGCCGCGCAGAACATCTCCGGCGGCCTTTCTTAAGAGATATGCGGCGGGCAGGCTACTCTCTGGGGGCGTCTTCCTTGTCCCGGACGGGCTCCTGGGGCTGCACACCCTGGCTGCTCTCATCCGCCTCATTCTCAGCCTGCGAGGGCAGAACCGGATTGGGACGATCCATGAAGAACAGATATCCCTGGTATGCATATCCGGACAGAGCGTACAGGCAGAACAGGATGAAGAGCGAAAGCGACATGTTGCTCGAAAAGAGCACGAACAGCAGGCCGGCGGCAACAATGCCGACAAAGGGCGCGCTCTTCAGGTTCACGCCGGACTTGCCCGAGAAGAACGGAGCATTGCTCACCATCGTGAATCCCGCGTAGAGCGTGATCAGCATGGCCAGAACGGGAAGCGCCCCGCTCACGGAAACGGGCAGCTTGTTCTCAACGGCAAGCCAGACGAATCCCGCCAGAAGAGCCGCGGCGGCCGGACTTGGAAGCCCCTGGAAAAAGCGCTTGTCCACGACCGTCACGTTGCAATTGAACCGAGCAAGGCGAATGCCCGCGCACAGGCAGTACACAAAGCACGCCGCCCAGCCGAGCGAGCCTAGGGAAAAGAGCGTGAACTTGTACATCACCAGAGCCGGCGCCACACCGAACGCAGTCATGTCGGCAATGGAGTCGAACTGCACGCCGAACTCGCTTTGCGTGTGCGTCAGGCGCGCCACACGACCGTCCATGCCGTCGAAAATCATCGACAGGAAAATCATCGCTGCGGAAATGCCAAAATTTCCGTCCATCGCCTGAACGATGGACAGAAATGCGCAAAAGAGCGCCGCCGTCGTGAACAGGTGGGGCAGCAGGAACAGACCGTGCGTGCGCCCCGTGTGAATCTTCTTGCGGCCCGCCTCTACAAACCGGGTGCGGGCGGGACGCCGACGAATACGTCTGACAGCCATCAGCTTGTCTCCTTGAATAACAATGGCAGCTTACTCGCCATCGGGCAGCTGCTTCATGTTGGCGATCACGGTGGCGACGCCCGTCGTCTTCTGTCCGATCGTCACCTTAACTTCGGCATGCATCGGCAGGTACACGTCAACGCGCGAGCCAAAGCGGATGAAGCCGTAGCGCTCACCCTTTTCAATGCTCTCGCCAATCGTCTTGTAGCAGGCGATGCGGCGTGCAACAAGTCCGGCAATCTGCACAAAGCAGACGCGATCGCCACGGGGCGTCACCACCGTCATGGCATTGCGCTCGTTCTGCTCGCTTGCCTTGTCAAGAGCGGCGTTGAAGAAGCGTCCGCGGAAGTACTCGATCTTCTCGATGCTGCCCGAAACCGGAGACTTCTGGCTGTGCACATTGAACACGTTCATGAAAATTGAAACCAGCTTGGCGGGCTCGCCCGTGTAGGGGCACATCGTGTCCTCGACCTTGATCACCCGGCCGTCCACGGGAGCCACGACGGCAAGCGGATCCTGCGTCATCTCGCGAGCCGGATCGCGGAAGAACTGGATGACAAACGCAGCCAGCACCCAGCAAAGCAGCGCGAGGAAACCGCCCGCAAAAACATGCACGCCAAGGGCAATAAGCAGTGCGGCTCCGATGAACGGCCAGCCTTCGCGCGCAAAGAACGGATGAGGATAAATACGCTTCACTTGAAAGCTCCTAAAGTCGCGTCCGAATCCCGGACGATTTCCAATGTTGCACAACCAGTGCGCAAAGGGCAGGATTTTACCCGTCCCCTTGAGATCACGGGTGCAATGTTTAAGTTTACCGGGGTTTCAGTCTTCGAACGTTCCCTTCACGACAACCTCTCCGGCGCGCATCAGGAACCTGCCGCGGGCCATCACCTCGGTCTTTTCGAGTGCGCCGTCCAGAACAAGCAGATCCGCATCCGCGCCTTCGGCAATCACTCCCTTGCCCGGGAGAGCGAGGTTCCTTGCCAGATTTGTCGAGACAAAGCCGATCGCCCGCTCCATCCCGCAGAGCGGCACGAGCGTCTTGAACTCATCCCAGATCGCCGTCACGGGACAGACGGTGAGCCCCACCATCTCACCCTTCTCGTCAAATCTGGGCATGGAGCCGTACCCGTCGGTGCTCACGGTGATGTTCCCGGGGGCAACGCCCGCGTCGAGCGCATCAGCCACCGCATGGGCGGCGTCGCCATGAATGCCCATCTTGCAGGTGAGGTCGATGACGCCGCCCCGCTTAGCAAAAGCTACCGAGCGGGCCCATGTCTCGGCGTGCCTCTGGCAGTGCGTCGGGCGAATGTGCTTGATCGGCATGCCGCGGTTCACGCACCCGTCGAGAATGTCGTAGGCGACATTGCCCATGTCCCCCAGATGAATGTGGAGGAATCCGGTCTTTCCGGAAATCATTCCGCCCACGCGAATGTCCGAGAGCAGATGCATGACCTCCTGCTCCGTCGGGAAACTCGAGCGATGATCGCCAAGCGCAATCTTCACACCGATGCACTCGGGGATCGCAAGGAGGTCCCGGCGCACCGATCCCGTCACAGTTGAAGGGGGCATCGCATAGTTCGACGTCCACATCCAGGCGGAGACTCCCTCAGAAGAAAGCGCGCGGACTTTTGCCAGAAGATTGGCGATGCTGCGGGTTTCGGTATCCGTGCCGCAGACGCCCACGACGGACGTCGTGCCGGCACGCACGAGATCGGAGAACTTCAGCTCCGGGCAGCGGGTCACGGGGCCACCCTCTCCGCCGCCTCCGGTCACGTGAATGTGCTGGTCGATCAGACCGGGCATCACGGTCTTTCCTTTGGCGTCGAACACCTCAAGCCTCGGGACATTGATCACAAGATCCCTGCCCAGGGCAACGATCTTGCCATTCACAACAAAAATGTCATTGATGCCGATGTGTTCCGGCGCGAAAACATCCGCATTGCGGATCAGAATGCAGGACATGCTCGTCTCCTCAGAAAACTGTGCGTGCATTGTAGTTGCTGGAGCAGCCCAATCATGCCCATCTGGCTGTTAGTGTAGAATCGCGCCGGCGCCCGAGTGACGAAACCGGTAGACGTAGCGGACTTAAAATCCGCAGCTTAACAAGCGTGCGGGTTCGACCCCCGCCTCGGGCACCATTCCAGTCCTCCTCAACCTCCTTCTGCGCAGCTGCCCCGCGCCGGCTCCATCATTCCCAGACTTCGAACGCTTCAGGCTTTTTGCGCCTCCTCGTCTGTTGGTCTGCGCTTGCTCGGACACGCTCAAAGGATCCTAATTGATAAAATTTTCCATAGGCTAATGAAGAAATTTTCCAGTCTGTAATATAGAATTTTTCCAAGCTTAACTTCAAACATTTTCCAAACCATGACAAAGATCCCCAGATGGGCGAACGATTACCTGTGCAAGGGCCTCGGTTTTCAGCGCGCCGCCCTGCTGGTGGGCGCCCGGCAAAGCGGAAAAACCACCATGGTCCGAGAGCAATGTCCGCTGAACTCCCGATATATGACGCTGGACGATGAAATCGCCTTGCTTGCTGCAAGGAACGATCCCCGCTTCTTTGTCAGGCAGGCACAAGGAATCTGCCTGATCATCGACGAGATTCAGAAGGCGCCGTCTCTCATTTCCGAGGTGAAGCGCTGCGTGGACGCCGACAGTAGGCCTGCACAGTTCGTGCTGACCGGATCT
>ODAI012994735.1_pt1 | contig 59876 bp, 50 predicted proteins | sample 1539321 | NCBI WGS metagenome assembly ODAI01 (sample SAMN02144231, study PRJEB22623) | gut metagenome | biome: sheep rumen | host: Ovis aries | place: New Zealand | reverse complement strand
TTATTCGGTGGCACTCGGCTCCGTAACGATGAGACTGGGTGACGGGCTCGATTTCGAGTCTGCAATTCTCGTGGCCGAAGAAAAAATGTACAACAACAAAATCATCGAATCGCGAGACCTCGGTGATAAGATTGTTGACAGAATGATATCAATGCTGAGACGCGACCCACTCGAAGCAAGCCATATGAACAATGTTGAGCGCTTTGCAGAGAGGATGGCACAGGTTCTGGGACTGAACAGCATCCTCACATACGAAGTCGTGACATCCGCAAGGCTGCACGATATAGGAATGGCTGCGTGCAATGCAATGAGGTCAGAGCCCGGAAAACCTATCCTCGGAGATAAAAATTCCAACGATACGAGTATCGTCAGAAAGCATTCCGAAATCGGCTACAGACTGCTGCATGCTTCACGCACTTACGGTAGTTTGGCTGATTACGTGCTTCATCACCACGAGAATATAGATGGATCGGGCTACCCGAATGGTCTAAAGGGTGAAGAAATACCCATGCAGAGCAGGATAATAAGGGTGGTTGATTATTATGATGCGCTTACAAATCCGCGCTTTGGCAGAAATCTGGAGCAAAAAGAAGTAATAGAAGAACTCAGGAAAAGAGAAGGAATAATATTTGATACAGGATACACAGAGATGCTCATAAACGAGCTGATACTCCAAGGCGCACTATAAAGATTTGAAGATAGGTTAGTAGAAATGGTAGAAATCGTAGAAAAGACAGACAGAGTGGAAAAGGCAAAAATGAGTGTACAGGAAAAGCTGATTATGCTCGAACTGATACTCGACAAGCTCCCGTTTGAAATTTGGTACAAAAATACCGCAGGTGAATATCTGTATGTAAACAAGAGTTTTGCGGAAAATCTGAACAAGCGTCCGGAGGACTGCATAGGAAAGCTCGATTATGAGGTTTTCGGAGATGCAGATGCCATTCGCTACAGACAGGGAGACTGGGAATTTCTGTTTGGAGAAAACAAGAAGGCACAGCAGTATAAAAGGGATGACGGCGGGCTGACTATGGAGTTTAAAGCGGCCGTATCCGATGAAAGCGGAAAGTTCAGCGGTATCGTGGGCTGCGATATTGAAAACAAGCTCGATGAAATTCAGACGCTTCTGATGGCGGACCAGAGATATGCATTCAGAACGGTATTCGAATGCTCCCCGTTTGGCATGGCTATCTATGTGAATGACAGCCCCGTTCCTTCGGATGTAAACAAAAAATTCTGCGAGATTCTGGGTATCAGCAAATATAGTGCGCTCAATACGGACTGGAGATTTCTGACACATCCTGACGATATAGAAAAGAATGAAAAGCTTTTAACGGATTTCAAAGCCGGTGCGCTGGAATCCTTTGAACTAGAAAAGAGATTTTTAAAACCGAGTGGAGAACCGGTTCCTACCAGAACAATGGTACTCCGCCTTTACAGTGAAGCCGGGAAACCGGATATGAATCTTTGCATCGTTGAAGAGATAAAATAGTATGCCAAAAGAATCGGATATCATCCGTGCGGATGAACTCACATTTGAATATATTACCGATGAGAGCGCAGCAGGCGGAAAGGCAATAGACTCCGTCAGCTTTACAGTGAAAAGAGGCAGCTTTACGGCAATCATAGGACGCAACGGCAGCGGGAAATCCACTCTTGCAAAAAACATGAATGCACTGCTTTTTCCGACAGGCGGCAAGCTGTGGGTGGACGGATACGACACATCAAACGAAGAGTATCTCTGGGATATAAGACGCTGCGCGGCTATGGTATTCCAGAATCCCGATAACCAGCTGGTTTCGACAATAGTTGAGGATGATGTGGCCTTTGGCCCTGAAAATCTGGGAATAACTCCGGGAAAAATCAGGGACAGAGTGGACGAGGCACTGAAGGATGTAGGCATGTACGAGTTCAGGAAAAAGGCACCGCATCTGCTTTCGGGCGGTCAAAAGCAGCGCATAGCGATAGCGGGAGCAATGGCCATGCACCCCGACTGCATTATAATGGACGAACCGACGGCGATGCTCGATCCAAAGGGCAGAAGCGCAGTGCTGAATATTGCCCACAAGCTCCACAGGAGAGGCATGACTATCGTGCTGATAACTCATTTCATGGAGGAAGCGGCAACGGCAGATGATGTAATAATAATGGATGGCGGCCATATAGTCATGAAGGGTACGCCCGAAGAGGTATTCTCCAGAGCAGATGAACTCAGAGCAATTAACCTCGATATACCGATTGCGGTCCGGCTCGCAGAGCACATCAGAGCCGCAGGCATTGATTTGCCAAAGAGCATAGTCACCGAAGACGAGCTCGCAGATTTTATTTTGAAAAGAACAGAAACACATGATAAAGGTCAGTAATATCACTCACGTATATTCCAAAGGACTGCCAGATGAATCGGTGGCTCTGGACGATGTGAGTTTTACAATAGAAGATGGCAGCTTCACAGGCATAATAGGGCATACAGGCAGTGGCAAGTCGACGCTGCTGCAGCACTTAAACGGCCTGCTAAAGCCCGATTCGGGACACATTTTTGTGGGCGATACCGACATAACCGAAAAGGGCAGCAATCTGCTTGAAATCAGACGAAAGGTGGGACTCGTCTTTCAGTATCCCGAATATCAGCTCTTTGAAGAAACCGTGGCGATGGATGTCGCATTCGGTCCGAAGAATCTGGGTCTTTCCGATGAAGAGGTCAGAGCCAGAACCGTGGAGGCACTTGAGCTTGTCGGGCTGGATGCGGAGGAGTTTGGCGGCAAGTCGCCTTTCGAGCTTTCCGGAGGGCAAAAGAGGAGAGTGGCAATTGCAGGCGTTGTGGCAATGAGGCCTGAAGTCCTGATTCTCGATGAGCCTACAGCAGGGCTTGACCCTAAAACTCACAAAGATGTGCTGGGTATGATTAACGATATCCACGAAAAACAGCACAATATTACCATACTGGTTTCACATAATATGAGCGATGTGGCCGCAATGTGCGATCATGTGCTCGTGATAAACAAGGGAAAGCTCGTCATGGACGGAACTCCCGAAGAGGTTTTCGGCAGGGCTGACGAGCTGAATGAAATGGGGCTTTCGGCTCCGCCCGCTGCGGAGTTTTTACGCAGACTAAAGGCCAGCGGCGTGCCAATCGGGCGCATTCCGCTTGATGTTGCGGGCGCTGCAGACGAGATTATAAAGGTACTCGGGAGATAAAAAGAAATGATACGCGATATCACCCTGGGGCAGTATTATCAGGGAACATCTCTGATACACAGACTGGATCCGAGGACGAAAATAATAGCGACAATTTTATATATAATTGTGCTTTTCATAGCGCAAAACGCTTTCGGCCTCGCTATCTCGACTCTGGCTCTGATAGCGGTCATAGCGCTTTCAAAGGTACCGCTCGGGTTTATCCTACGCGGTGTAAAGCCGATATTTATTATCATTGTGTTCACCTTTGTGCTAAATCTGTTTATGATTCCGGGCGAAGCGATAGCCGTTTTGGGACCTCTCACGATTACGCGGGAAAGCCTGAGAACAGCGTCGTTTCTCGCAGGTAGGCTGGTTTTGCTGATTTTCGGTGCATCACTTTTGACGCTGACCACAAAGCCAATAGGCCTGACAGACGGCATTGAAAAGCTGATTTCACCGCTCAGACGCATAGGCGTACCGGCGCACGAAATAGCAATGATGATGACTATCGCACTCAGATTTATACCGACACTGCTCGAAGAGACGGACAAGATTATGAAGGCACAGCAGGCCAGAGGCGCAGACTTTGAAACAGGCAGCCTCGTGAAGCGCGCAAAGAACCTGATACCTATACTGGTGCCGCTCTTCATCAGTTCGTTTCGCATAGCCCAGGACCTTGCGATGGCCATGGAAGCACGCTGCTACAGAGGCGGTGAGGGCAGAACGCGCATGAACTCAATGCAGATGACAAGGCTCGACCTTGCAGGATTTGCGTTTCAGGCGGCTTTTGCGGCGATAATAATCATTTTTGGCAGGTAACTCAGAATATATGAGACAACGCAGAGTAAAGAATCTCGATGAAAAGCTGCATGCTCTTTCATCGCACATGATAGATAATCCAAAAGAGTATCGGGGCAGGTGGAACGAGGTTTTCGGAAACGATAATCCCATCTTTTTAGAGATTGGATGTGGAAAAGGGCAGTTTATTTCAGCATGCGCGGAGAACAATCCGGGCAGAAATTACATAGGAATAGAGGGACAGTCCGTAGTTCTCCTGCGGGCGCTCGAAAAGGCAGAGGCGTTGGGAACGGATAATCTGATTTTCATTTGTGATTTCGTGCAGGATATGGAGGATTATTTTACTCCGGGGGAGCTTTCAGGCATTTTCCTGAATTTTTCGGATCCGTGGCCAAAGGCCAGACATAACAAGCGGAGGCTGACCTACAGAGGCAGACTCGAAAATTATGTCAGGGTTCTACAAAACGGAGGATGTATAGAAATAAAGACAGATAACGATGCACTTTTTGATTTCACACTTGAAGAAATTGCTGCGGCAGAGCTTTTGACGGTTGAAAAGACTTACGACCTGCACAGTGCAGAGAGTACTTTTTCCGCAAAGGAAATTACGACAGAATATGAAGACAAATTCCGCGGTATGGGAAAGAACATAAATTATGTAAAGGTACGTGGACGGTAGAAATGTTAAAGGATTATAACTTGGCACAGAAATGCTTCTTGGTTTTCACAGGGATCGTGCTGATCGCCTTTGTTTTTGTGCTGCTCTCACCCGTAAACAGCTCTAATATCCGCTACGAGAGCGATTCTGAGTTTAATGTGGCATGGAGTTATGTCGATAATCTGGATTCCTCTTCAAAGGCGATAACTCTGCCGTATATAATTCCACTCAGTTCGGGACGCACAAGCGCGACTATAGCAAATATTATCCCGGCTGATGTGGATAATGGCGATAATCTTTATATAAATCTGCGAAATGCTTCGGTTCAGGTAACGATAGATGGGCAGCCGCGCCCGGTATCAAATCCGGAAGAGCTTTCGGCCCGTCTTTTCACCGTGCCTCAGAATGCGTGGGCCATTGTCCCTCTCAGCGTACTTGATGCGGGGAAGGTAATTAAAATTGATTACAGCCTGCCGCACATAATAAACAGCACTTACATCGGAGATATTATCATAGGGGGCAACTCTGCGGGAGTTGCAGCGATGTATGCTGACAATATCACGGTATATATGGGTGCGGTGGCACTTTTGCTGCTCGGGGTATTCATTTTTGTTTCGGGATGCATTTTCTCGAAGGACTCAGAGAGAAGAAAGCTGGTCACACTTCTGGCACTTTATACTGTTCTGTATTCAATAGGAAAATTTCAGTACTGCTCGCAGACGTTGGTAATGGTTAAAAATAACGGCTTGATGCTGTGGTTCTACTATGCGATTATGTCTCTTTTGTGTGCCGTGATGATTTCGTTTGCAAGACAGGCATTTAGATTCATACCGCACAACGAATTCTCGAACAGGTCATCTGCGATAGCTACGGTTATGGTATTTACATCCATCATTGTTTTATCAACTGTCGCTGCCATAACGCCTATAGAACTGACATTTATAATGGCGCTGTTGCATTTGGGTCTGATAGCCACGGCTATTTGGTTTCTGATTTATATCAGGCCGAGGATTGACTTGTTTAAGTATCCTGCGTGGGTTGCGGCAATAGCGGTATTTTGCCTTATTATCCAGATCTTTGATCTGCTGGCGTTCTTAATACCGGGGCATTACACATTCCTGGCAACAGGTACGGCGATTTCAACCTTTGTTGAGGTCTTTGCGGCATGGATTGTCATACTCAGAGACATTTACATAGGCAAGGAAGAAAATCAGGTCATTAAAGAGCAGCTGATGGACAGCAAGGTGCAGCTGATGATGTCCCAGATCAGACCTCACTTTATCTATAATGTCCTTAACTCAATCAATATCCTGATCACTCAGGACGGACCAAAGGCGCAAAAGCTGGTTCAGCAGTTTTCTCTCTATCTTCGTCGAAACATGAATGCGATGGAGGACTTTGGCCTTTCGCCTTTCAAGGATGAGCTCGATCATATCAGGGCATATGTAGATATAGAGCAGGTCAGATTTCCGCGCATAGGCGTGGTGTATGAAATAGACGAAAGTAATTTCCGCGTGCCGGTGCTTTCGGTGGAGCCTTTAGTGGAAAATGCCATAAAGCACGGTATCTCAAAAAAACGTGAGGGCGGTCAGGTAACAATCCGGGCTTATCGCAGCAAAGAATATTATTATATTGAAGTGAAGGACAACGGGGTGGGCTTTGATGCTGCGTCTTTGGAAAAAGCGGAAAGCAAATCTATAGGTATAAAGAATATAAAATACCGTATAGAGACCATGACAAAGGGTAGCCTCAGTATAACAAGCGAAGTGGGCAAAGGAACCTCGGCAGTAATAAAACTGCCTGTGGGAGTGGCCCGTATCGAGCAAAGCAGGAGTGATGAGAATGAAGACAATATTGGTTGACGACGAAATACTGTCATTGGAATATTTTGCGCAGGAAAGCCAGGGCATACCGGATATCGAAATAGTGGGGAAGTTTGACTTTCCTGAGGATGCACTCGAATATGCCAAAGCAAACAGGGTAGATCTGGTTATTTCGGATATAAATATGCCGGGAATGACGGGATTGGAGCTGGGAAAAAAATTAAAGGAAATCAATCCCGAAATAATAATCGTTTATGTGACAGGCTACGGTGAGTATGCTCAGGAAGCCATGGCACTGCGTGCGGCCACCTACATCATGAAGCCGTACAACAAAGACGATATCGAGTTTGCCGTAACGCGTGCAAAGCTCCTTTACCGTGGGAACAAGTCGGGCATTTCCGTGAGTACCTTTGGTAGATTCAATGTTTTCTATCAGGGGAAGCCGCTCAATTTCAAGAATGCCAAATCAAAGGAGCTGTTTGCGCTCTGCATAGAGCACAACGGCAGCCAGGTCAGTCTCGAAGAAGCGGTTGACAAGCTTTGGGAGGATAAACCGTTTGCAGATCCTGTGAAGGCTCTTTACAGAAAAGCTGTTATGGAATTAAAGAACACCTTGAAGAGCGTGGACTGTGAAGACATAGTAAATACCGGCAGAGGCAGCATCTGGGTGGATGTCGACAGGATTGACTGCGACTATTGCAAGCTGATTCAGAGCAACTACGAAAGCGATAATAATTATATGGGAGAGTTCATGCTCGAATACAGCTGGGCTGAGCCGACCAATGTTATTATAAAAAGGCAAATAATTAAAAGGCAGAGAAGTAACGGTTAACAAAAAAACAATTTAAAATCATTTTTTTGAAAAAAATTATGTAATTTTAGTCAAAAGTTACGGAAAAGTAACGCAAAAGTTACGGAAATGTACACATAAACCTCTAAAATATAATTGAAGCAGTTTTTAGAGGTTTTTTAGTTGGAGGTAAACCTTGGAAAAACTCAAGATTAAATCCGGATCGAAAATCGCTACTATGCTGATTATAAACGGCGAGTATGGAAAAGAGATGAAATCATCGTTTGAAAAGAACGTTTCCGATTCATCGATCCTAATAACCATCCCGATTGTGAATGGCAAAAGAGCAGTAGTTGGCGATATGCAGCCGCTCCTCATAAAGTATTCCATGGATGGCGTTGCCTATGCTGTTGAGGGTTATATCGACGATGTTGTAAAGCAGGGCGTGCGCCAGTACTGGAGAGTCCGCAAGACCTCGGAGGTACGAGAGTTCTTCCAGCGTACGGATGTACGTGTAAAGGCTCGCCTTAATATCACCTTCGTGAAGATATGGTGGGATGCCCACGGTCAGATACAGGAAGACGAAAGCATCGGAATGAGCGAAGACATATCGGCAGGCGGACTTGCATTCTACGAAAATACTCCGCTTACCGTTGGCGAGATAATCACCGTAAACCTGCCGGGGCAGGGCAAAAAGAAAGGCCTTTCGGGCAGGAGTGAAGTCTGCTGGGTTCGAAGCACAGAGCCCGGAAATGCCTTCAAGCATATGGTGGGCCTGAGGTTTATATTCGAGAACCAGGGCGAGAAAGAGAAAGTTGCCGCTTATGTGGCTTCCATACCGAAATAGACGTGAGGAAAAGCTTATGAAAGAACCGCTTTCACCGTATGTGGATCCGGAAGTGGTGAGCGAACTGGCAGCCGACGAGGATTATACCGAAGCGGCTAGGAGCCTGCTGATAAAACGCAGAGCGCTGAAAAAGGCAGCCCGCAGGGTGACGAAGGCAAAAAAGCTTACGCTGATATTCCTGATACTTTTGCTGCTGCTGCTTACCACATGCACAGCCTCCTACATACAGGAGAGGATGGGAAACTTCACCATCAACCTAAACAGAATAGATATGTACAAGCAGGGCATATCGCTTTGCGATACACCGGGCTTTGAAAACCCGCAGGCAAGACTCACGGCAGAGATGGTAAAGAATGCGACAAACATTACTCTGACAGACCTGCCGGATGATATAGACAAGATAGACGGTCAGCACAACGGCGCCGACTATATGGCTTATACGTTCTACCTGAGAAACGCAGGAAAGGAAGACATCGACTACTATGTGACAATTCCTGTGGAGTCACAGAGCAAGGGCGTAGACAATGCGGTTCGTGTGGTTCTGTACAGCTCCGTAAAGGGCGGCAGGATAGTGTATGCAAAGCGCGCCAAAAACGGCAAGCCCGAACCGGACGCAGCACCGTTTTATGCGGATGATGTCGTAATAAACGAAAAGGTTACAAACTTCAAGGTCGGCGAGGTTCACAAATACTGTGTGGTTATATATCTCGAAGGAAATGACCCTGAATGTATAGATGATATAATAGGCGGAATGATCAGGTTCTCTATGAACTTCAATGTTGCGGATCCGCTTCAGGACAGATAGGTAATAATTTAATTTATTATAAATTACGATTTGCTATTGAAAAATGTGTTAAAAAAGGAGATTAAAAGAAATGAGCAACACAAAGAAACAGTTAATGACAGCTATCGCAATGCTGGTTGTTGCAGCGCTCGCGCTCGGAACATCAACTTATGCATGGTTCGTATCGAACACTACTGTAAAGGTAGATTCAATGACATTTACAGCTCAGACCGTAGATGACCTTCAGATTGCGCTTACTACGGCTGATTGGACAGGTGCACTCAGCGGCACAGGTGCTACTGCAGACACATTCAAGACGCTTATCACATCAGCCGACCTTAATGCTCTTTACACTTCAAAGGGTGCGGTTCTGACAGGCGCAGCACTTATCCCTGCATCAACCATTAATGCGGCTACTTTCTACAAGGTTGCTGACGGAGCAGCATCTTGGGAAGTTAACGGTAGCGGTGTGAATATCGCAAAGACATTTGAACAGACAAACAACATTACAGATAACTGCGTAAAGGCAATTCCGCTCTATCTGAAATCCACTACAGGAACATCCATCTACCTCGGAACTAACACTACTGTATCAGGTCAGGCATCCCCTGCGGTAAGAGTAGCATTCGTTGTAGAGGGTGGCTCTACCTACATCTGGGCACCGGATCCTGACAATCATATCGATGACAACAAAATTACCACAACCGGTGATGCGGACGGAATCACGAAGGCTGTTGACAGCACAAGCACAGTAGGAAATATTACAGGCTACACTGCAACAAGGCCTTCCGGCGCTATTGCAACGCTCACAGCGAATACCGCAAAGAGAATCATGGTTTACATCTGGCTCGAGGGCTGCGATGTTGACTGCGTATCCGGTCTTTCCGCAAAGGACCTCACTGTTAATCTCGAGTTCACTTCTCAGAACAGCTAATTTGTAGGCAATCAAGGAAAAAATCATGAAAATAGCGATAGAAAATAAATCAAAACTCTATATTGCATTGATTACAACGTTGATTTCGCTTATAATATTAGTTACAGGCACGTATGCATGGTTCACACTTTCCCTGTCCGGTAAAGTACAGGAAATGGAACTCAAAGTTACTGCAGGTGATTCACTTTATGTGGACACCGTGACGCATACCACTATTGCGCAGTATAACGGTAAAAATACCGTAGACAATGCTGATATCAATACGCAGCTTGGCAACGAAATCAGATCGGGGCTTACACTCGGCGGTATCAGTATGAACCCTGTAACAAGCGGAAACGGCAAGAACTTTTACAGCCAAAGCGGCAGTACCGTATCACCTTCTGCTACCCAGTATTTACAGTTTGATCTGTACTTTATAGGCAGCAAGGCGATGGATGTATACCTCGCACCGGATTCGTCATCGGGTGCGGACGACGGTACCAGCGTAACCGCTAAACCGGGACAGACTACTTCAAGACAGGCAATAGACAGATGCGTCAGAATCAGCTTTGCAGAGCAGGGACAGGACGCAAAGATATACGAGCCTAACAGAGCAGGGAATACCACTCTTACCGTAAATCCGGCCAAAACGGATAACGGCGGAAATGCTACCATGAGCAGCACTTTCGACAGTCTGGGCACGGGAACTTCGGCGGCAAAACTCTTCACACTTGAGGCAGAGACCACAAAGAAGATTACCGTTACCATCTGGATTGAAGGTGACGATCCGCAGTGCAATGACGATGTAAAAGAGGCGATATTCCTTACACAGCTACGTTTTGAAGGAGTAGTACAGTAATGGAAAATAAAAAGAAACATAATGTAGTCGGCACGATAGTAAACATCCTTTTATGGATAGTAATAGTAATCGCAGCAGTGTTTACCATATTTACACTGGCAACCAAAGGCGACGGAACCTCGAACATAGGCGGGTATATGCCTATGACGGTTCTCTCTGACTCCATGAAGCCGGAGTTTGCCGAGGGCGACCTGATTTTGGTAAAGGCTGCCGAGGAGGGCTATGAATACAAGGTCGACGATGTAGTTTCTTTTTACACCGTAATCGATGGCAATTCTGTAATTAACACGCACAGAATTGTGGAAATAGTAGATAGCAATGGATTAAAGCAATATATTACCAAGGGTGATGCAAATGATACTGTTGATAATCGCATGATAACAGACGGCGACATCCTCGGTGTTTACACCGGAAAGGTGCCGGTACTCGGCCCGCTTTTCAAGATGTTAAAATCAAAGATAGGTTTCCTGTGCATAATAATCTTACCGCTGCTCGCATTCTTTATATATCAGGCATACAACCTGATTCTTGTGATGGGAGAAATGAAAAAGGAAGCTGTTGCGGAAGCAAACGAAAAGAGCCGCGACCAGATAGAAGCAGAGCTTAGGGCAAAGATTGAAGCGGAAACCAGAGCAAAGATCGAAGCCGAACAGGCAAAGGCAGATTCAAAGGATAATTAATGAGCGAATTTTTAAAACTCGCGTATGAACTTCTTGCGAGCATATTCTTAAACTTAATAGGATTTTTTGCGAGCCTATTCAAGTCTGTCATAAAGCTGTTCTCAACCGATATAGTGCAATATGTTAAAATAATCGGCGCTTATGTATCGGATTTTGGGATAGTCGGCTGGATTTTGACGATACTGCTTGTGGCAATATTACTGGGCATATTCGGAATCATTGTGTTCTTCATTGCGAGGACGATTGTTCGCAGACACAGAAAGAAGAGCCAGGAATTCGACCAGGATGAGCTCCTCGGCGAGATTGGAGCCTTAAACCGACAGGTTGTGGAGCTGATCAACGAGAAGAACCAGATTATGGCCATGCAGGTATCGCAACTGGGGCTTTCACCGGGCGACAGCCTTGAGGCTTATGCCGAAAAGGTGGAAGAAGCAAAAGGAAAGAACGGCGAAAAGGGGAAAGACGGATCAAACGGAGAACACAGATTCACCAAGCTCGATTTGGTGGATGAAAGATACAGCGATTTCGTTGAGCCGGCATATAACGACAGCATTACGCTCGAGGACCTGTGTGTCAGATACAGAAATTATGCCGCAAGCAAGCTCGGACTTTATTACAAGCCGGAGGTTGTCAGACTCTATATAGCGGGTATGGCGGCATCTAGGATATTAATCCTCGAAGGTATATCCGGTACAGGTAAGACATCACTGCCTTACTCATTCGGCAAGTTCCTCGGGAATCTCGCCACACTGGTATCGGTTCAGCCTTCTTACAGAGACAAAACCGAGCTTCTCGGTTACTTCAACGAATTCACGAAAAGATTTAACGAAACGGAGTTCCTCCGTGCCGTATATGAAGCAGGTTATCGCAGAGAGCCCAGCTTTATAGTTTTGGATGAAATGAACCTGGCCCGTATCGAGTACTATTTCGCGGAAATGCTTTCCGTACTCGAAATGCCGACTCCTGAGGAGTGGCTGGTTGACTTGGTCCCTACGGGTTGGGATTCGGATCCGAAGCTTCTCCAGGACGGAAAGCTGAGGATTTCAACAACGCTTTGGTTTGTGGGTACTGCCAACAACGACGACTCCACATTTACCATTACAGATAAGGTTTATGACCGTGCAATCGCAATCGAGCTGAATGAAAAGGCAGAAGCCTTTGAGGCTCCGGACACAGAACCTATATCCATAACAACTGATCACCTGAGTGCTATGTTTAATGAGGCAAAGGATTTGTATCCTATCTCTGAACAGATGCGTTCACGCATATACAAACTGGACGGATATCTGCTTACCAGATTCAAGATGAGCTTTGGTAACCGTATCTCAAAGCAGATAGATGATTTCGTACCGGTATATGTGGCTTGTGGCGGCACTGAGATGGAAGCGGTAGACTTTTTGGTATGCCGCAAGATCCTGAAGAAGTTTGAGTCAATGAATATTCCTTATGTAAAGGATGAAATCAAGGAACTCATTCTGTTCATCGAAAAGACCTTCGGAAAGACAGGTCTCCCTGAAAGCAGAAAGTATCTTCTCAAGATCCAGAATTTATTCTAAAAGCCAAACCCGTCCCGGCCAAAGGGCGGGTTTTTGTAATAATTTAATGATTGGGTCACAGTCACGGAGGATTATTTATGGCAGGCACACTCATCGATATGTATCTTAAATACAGAAACAAGGTTGAAAGAGCTATGGAAGAAGATAGCTATTACAACTATATGATGGGCATGATAGAAGGTGCTCCGAATCAAATCGAGCAGTTCAATCGTGTACTTCACAAAAAAGTCGATGAAAAGTGGATGAGAGAGGTCGAGGCCGCAATACCTTCACTGATAAAGGTAATAGCAAATCCTCGCCGTTTCATAAAATCCGAGGAAGAAATCGTGCCTGTAGAGCTGGCAAAAAAGATTACCGCGGATTCGGTAAAGCATCTGGCACGAAACACCCAGTTCATCAGCGATATAGATGCGCAGGGAAATGTCAGACCTTCTAAAATCATGTCTGTGACGACGCAGGAAAGCTTTAACCTCTACGAAAACAGATTTATATATCACCTGGTTAACAAGCTCGTCAGATTTATAGATAAGCGCACGGATATCATCTTCTGGTCTACCGGAGATGAACAGGAATCCGTACTCAAAATCAATTCCGAGATGGAAGACGATTACGAGGAAATCGAATACAAAATCGAGATGCGCATCAAGAACAAACAGTCTTATATGCAGACGGATTCCTCACATATGGAGCTTTTCCGTCGCATCGACGATATCAGAAAAGCAGTAACAGAGCTCAAAAAATCCCCGTTTATGAGGGAAATGGACGGCTGCGAAACAGTTCGTTCACCGATTATGAAGACAAACCTGCTGACAAAGGATCCGTATTACCGCAGGTGCTACGCACTGTGGCAATTTCTGGAGCAGTACGACGATGTGGGTTATACAATAGATGTCAAAGAGTCGGCGCTCGACTTTGATGAAGACTATCTCTACGGTCTTTACGACAATATGATAATGAACTATGCAATCTTCAAGACTATCCTGACAGACGACGAGAGACCGATTTCGGACACTTTGCGCAGGAAGCACCGCTTGAAGCCAAAGTTCACGCGCCAGATTCTCGAAGAAGTCGTGGATGATTACGACATCCCGGATGTGGAAATCCGAAAGGTAATTATTGAAGAAATTACAAAGGCGCAGGCAGAGATAGAAAGAAAGGCAGCTGCACGCGAAAAGGCAAGGCTGGAGCGCGAACGCAAAAAGGCTCTCGAAAAAGAAAAGCGCGAAAAGCAGAAACAGCTGGAGCGCGAGAAAAAGGAAAAGGCTGCTGCTGCCGCAAAGGCAAAGGCAGAAAAGGAAAAGGCGGCTGCCAAGGCAAAGGCAGAAAAGCAGCGCCGGCTTGAAAGAGAAAAGGCGGCAAAGGCAAAGGCCGCAGCCGCAGCAAAGGCTAAGGCAGAGCGCGAAAAGGCGGCTGCCAAGGCAAGGGCTGAAAAGCAGCGTCAGCTTGAAAAAGAAAAGGCAGCAAAAGCAAAGGCCGCAGCCGCAGCAAAGGCCAAGGCAGAGCGCGAAAAGGCCGCAGCCGCAAAGGCAAAGGCCGCAGCTGCCGCAAAGGCCAAGGCAGAGCGCGAAAAGGCGGCTGCCAAGGCAAGGGCTGAAAAGCAGCGCCGGCTTGAAAGAGAAAAGGCCGCAAAGGCAAAGGCAGCAGCAGCTGCAAAGGCAAAGGCTGAGCGTGAAAAGGCTGCAGCTAAAGCAAAAGCCGAACGCGAAAAGCAAAAGGAACGCGAAAAGAAAGAACGCGAGCGCCAGAGAGAGCTTGAAAAGAAGGCCCGCGAAAAGGCAAAGGCCGAGGAAAAGGCCCGCATAGAGCGTGAAAAGAAGGAGGCCGCAAGACAGGCAGCCGAGGACAAGCGCGCCGTAGCGGCCAAGGCCGCTGCCGAGCTTGAAAAGCTCGAGGCAGGCAACGCCTACGACGGCGCGGTCGATATCATAGGTTTCGATGAAGAAATGTAGAAAGAAAAGATAAGCCGAGGGAACCATGGGTAAAAAGATCAGAGGCACCATAGCGACAATAATAACTGTGATAGCGGTACTTTTTACCATAATGGCAGTCTTTACGATACTTACCACCGAAAAGGGCAAGGCGCCTGAGATGTTTGGAATGTCTGCCATGGTGGTTGTCTCGGGCTCGATGGAGCCTGAGATTCCGGTGGGATCCGTGATACTGGTAAAGAAATGCGAACCTGCAGATGTTGCCGAGGGCGATATCATATCATTTTATTCGCGCGACGAATCCATTCGCGGACAGATTAATACCCACAGGGTAATAGGCATCGAGGAGCTGGATGGACAGTACCAGTTTGAAACAAAGGGCGATGCAAATGTAAGCTCCGATGCGGTAGCGGTACTTGGCGAGGACTTGATAGGAAGAGTAATCGGAATATCATCGATTTTCGGAAAGCTGGCAAAGATAGTGTCGAGCAGGCTCGGCATGCTGCTGGTGATAGTCGTTCCGCTGGCAATAATATTTGCCTTGAACGCAAAGGATGTTGCGAAAATATACAAAGAGACATTGAAAGAAGAGGCAGCCCTCGAAGAACAAAAGAGGAGCGGCCGAAGTGATGAAAAGGACGAGGAAGAATAGCTGATGGTACAGAGCCTGGCAGTGAAACTGAATATCACAAAAAAGCGCGCGGAAATTCTGTTTACCGCGCTTGCTTTGATTGTTCTGATGTTGGCAATGATTCCTGCTACACGCGCCTTTTTCGAGGCAGGAACGAATGTGGATGTTGCTGTTTCATTCGGTAATGCGGACACTTCGTTTGAATATTCGCTTGATGGCAGTGCGCTGAGAAATCCGGGCGACTCGCAGGAACTGACGTTAAGAGTGCGCAATCAGGGAAATATTCCTCTGCGCTATTTCTTTACAATAGAAAGGGATACCGAAGCAAGCAGGCTTGCAGCTTATCTCGGAGTTTACTGGGATGATGAATATCTGGGTATGCTTTCGGAGCTGACAACGGGCAGGCTTGGGACCTTTGATGAGGGTGCTTCCATTCCGGCATTTGTGCCTGCAGGTGCGAATACTTTGGATGATCAGAGATTTTTCATTGTTCCGGGCGATGCACAGGAGCATACATTGAGGTTTGAATATCACATCGGAGCCTCGGCTATAGATGCGGCAGAGGCAAGGAATGCGCGCATAAATGTAAGAGGCTACGCTGAAACGATTCATCTCGAAAATGAAACTGTAATCTATAATGCGGACGATTTCGAGCAGGTAGTGCTTCTTTCTAATTTTGGAAAGCTTACCCAAAACAGAGTAATCGTCGGCGCAGACATTGACCTGGGAATGAGGAGATTGACTCTTGATGGGGCAAACGCCAGCACAGGTGCGCTTCATCTGGATTTGAACGGGCACACGCTGAATATGAGTGCGGCACAGCTTACTGTAAAGGACGGAACTTCCGGGAGCGGAATACTGATTCTGCATGACAGCTGTGGAGATGGCAGCATTACCGGCTCTTCGTCATTCACGCTTCAGGGAAGCGGCGCTTACATAGCAGGCGAAGGACTGGCCGGTTACAGCGGCAGAATCAATACAACAGCCTACAGCCCTTCGGCCGAAACGTTAAGCACACTCTATGAAGGCTACATCAGACCGCAGGCGCAGGCCGCAGTAAAGGGCGGCGTGCAGAGCGGTGAGACAAACAGCTTTATCCGAGGCTACGGCGCATATGGCAATGCTCTTTCGATAAGCGCGCAAAGCCACGTGGGATACAATCAGTCTGCCGGCACAATCACGCCTACTGCAGAGAGAAACATGAACGGCATCGTTAACATAGGCGGCAGGGCACTTATCTTTGAAATTATCGGAAGCCTCGGCGCTGACAGCGGACGCGAAATTGACGAAGTCGTAAGCGAAATTGAGACAAAATATCTTTCGTATCTTACAAGCGGCATTGTTTACTATGATGTACTGCTTCCAACCAGATTAAAGGGATACAACTGCCACATTGAATGGTACAGCTCTGACCCTGCGACTCTCGATGAGACGGGTAACTATACATCACCTTGGGTGGATACACCTGTGACATTGCAGGCAATTTATACGATAAACGATTTCCGTGCAGTCCGCACATACGAGGTGACTGTAAAGGGCTATTCCTATGAGGAAAAGATGAGCTACTACCTCGCACATATTGGTGCGATAGAGTTCAATCTGCTGCCTCAGGATCACCAGCTTTGGGACAAGGACAGCTACAAGGATGTTGGAGCCTGCGGACGCGACCTCAATATAACAAATGTGTCGTATTCCATTCCGGGACAGAATCCGGGAGATACGGATAACTTTACAGGCTTTTTACAATTTGCGGGAGATGGCGGAATGGCACTGCGCCTTTACTCGATTTCGAACACTTTCCTTGCGTATATAAATGTAACGGTAACCTTTGATGCGCCACCTGAACTGGTGGGAACGACCGCAGATGGTGACAATGTGATCACACGTCAGATTGCCGTAATCATTGACCTTGATGACTATACGACAGCAGATGACATACTAAAGTATGTTCAAAGCAGCATAATGGCGCAGACAGTAGCACCATCAGCACAGACTCCGTCATGGACGGTTCCTGTGGACCTTTATGACCGAATGAGCTGTCAAAGCTACGGCTATCCAAGGACCTTGAGGCTGCCTGCTTACTACGAGGCAACGGCGTATGCTTATGACGAAAATGGTGACCTGTTCGAATACACGGCAGGCTTCCACCCGATTGAATATTTAATTCCAAACGATGTGACCGGAGATGGCGACAGCGACGGCAATTACGATGTCGCAAAGACGGGAACGCTCGAAATCGAATACACGAATACGAGCGATGCACTTTCCGCAGCAAGGCTCGTAAGCTCGGGCGTACAGACGATAGAAGGCCACACAGCCAGCACGTCAGGGATAGCATATTACGACCTAACGATAGACATATCGAAATTAAAGTCCGACAATCAGGACCTGAATATCATCGTTTCACTTGATACACCGTTTGCGGGAAAGGAAAACGCCATCGGTGACTGGATTGATTCAACTCCTCAGGACCGTAGAAATCTGCAATTCCTACTGCCGGGCATACTTCGTGCGGATATGTTTGACGAAAGCGATGTGTCGCACGGACAGGAAGTGTTCGGGCATGTCAGAAGTGCCTGCATAGCTGCGGGGCTTCCTGATGCACACACCTCCTATGTGTTTACGAGGGATGTTGCAAGCGTGCATACTCTCAGCATTGAAAACTGCTATTTATCGGATGATAATCTGTGGCCGCTGAAGTATTTTACGGGGCTGACCACTCTCGACATTTCGGGATTACCTTCACCAAAGAATGCAGTAGGAAACAGTACAGTGGTGATACTTCAAAAGCTGACAAATCTGGAGCACCTTGATATTGCAAACTGCAGCATAACCGATATTGACCCGCTTGAAACACTGACAAATCTGGAATACCTCGATATTTCGGGAAATAGCGGAATAAATCATGTAACTGTAATTTCCAACTTCTGTGATAACCTCAGCTACATGAATGCAGAAGGAACAGGCTGCAATCCGACGCAAAACGAGTGGGCATACGCTTATGCTTATTTCAAATACCGCGATGCACATAGCGGCACAAAACCTACGATAATAAAGGCAGATGGCAGCATATACGAGCCACCGTACGCACTGTGGCAGTATCCGGAGGCATACAGGCAGTACAGAAAGCTGGTTTACACAAATGCTGAATATACCGAAATAGGGCAGGCTTCGAAGTCAGCAGGATATGTATGGCTGCCAAAGGTAATGCTTGAAAGCAGAAACGCAAATGGGTTTACAGCAGACGGATATTTTGGCGGAAGCTGGTCGGATTCCTGGATTGCGGTGCAAAACAGCAACGTGACTGTGTCCCAGACAACAGGTGTTTATGAAGGATGGCAGATAAATCTTTCGAATGCCAGGGTTGGAAATGAAGCAATTGTGGGACACCAGATACTGACAAATACTTTTCCTACGACTGCATACGATCCGGAAACCGATACATGGTCGGATACGACCGTAAATGTTATGAGTACGAGAAACTTCTTCTTTGATATAGTTCAGTAAATAATAATTGATTGTTTTTTGAAAGGTAAGGCAGGGTATGTTAAAGAGCCTACGTATTTACAAGTTAATAGCCATAGTGGCAGTGCTTGCAATGCTTGCAAGTACCGCTACCTGCTTTGCCTTTTTCGGAAGGGTAGGCAATGTCAGCCCTGTCACCGTCAGCGAGGCGGTCGGTGCAAAGACGAGCAATGTGGAGCTTGTTGGAAATGAGTTCGCACTCCGCGCTGCTGCGGTGGATTCGGCGTTTAACAGTCCTAATCGCTTTTCGAATGCAGCGGGCAGAAAGGTAATAGCACTGACGGACGACATTACGCTTACGACAAATCTGATGGTAACGGCAGATTGTGCGCTCGATCTCGGAGATCACAATATCGATTTGAACGGGCATGAGATTATCCTTAGAAACGGATATAGCGGTGTGTTTGAGATTGTGGGCGGCACCGGCAAAATCACCGGCGAAGGAAAGGTTTGGATTGACCTTGCACATATGCAAATCGGTGATGTGGCTGACTACATTGATGAAAATGTAGTGCTTGATTTAAACGGGCCGAGCGAGACCAGCATGGCGGCTATAGTATTCAGCTTTGTGGGTCAAAAGATCCTTGGCGGAGAAAACCGCGGATATTTCTATGATGCTGTGGATTTACCGCTGCATTACCAGAGTTTTGACGGTATAGAGCTGAGCTATTCGAGCAGCAACACTTCCGTGCTGAGTGATGCGGGAGTGGTGGCAGCACAAAGCGGTATAAACTCAGATGTGACGATAACTCTTGCTCTGCGATTTGCCGAAACGGGCAGTACTTATTCGCAGAGCTGGGATGTGCATATAATCACGCTTGACCAGAAGGCGGCGTGGGGAACTGCGATGTTCAATATGGTATGCGATGAGCTTTCCATGTACAAAGGAGAGACGACGGATACTTACTATTTCGGCGACGGAATGGTTCTGCCGGGAGACTTTTCATACCCTCAGCAAGGCGGCAATGCCAGCAGCGTCAGCTATGCAGTGTTTAACGATGCGGGCGGTGCACCGGGCAGCACATGCCTCAGCGACCTGAGAAACTACTCTGAGAGCGACCCGCCGTATCTTTTAAAGCCGTTTAACGGAAACAGGCAATACCTGTTAAATACGAATGTTGACGTGGAGACCCGCTATGCGTGGTTGCGCATTTACTCGAGCATGAACGATTATGCTCCTTGCGGTGATATCAGGATTTTCATAATGAATGATTCGGATGCGGCATCTGCAACGAGGGACATTCTGAAGGCCGGTCTCGGTGAGGATTATGAAAATCAGAATCTTACAATCGAGCTTGAATCGCAGGTTGGAGATGTGTACAGATATACCCAGTACCAGCTCGTCACGAGCGGTCAGGTCAGAGTTAACGGCATAGATGTTACGCCGACTAAGTTTGAATATACCTTTGAAGAGGAAGATGCTCCTTATGAGATTGTTGAAAATGCAGGAGGTTTGCTCCTGCGTGTAAAGGAATCCGCATGGGGAACACTGGATACAGAGACGCCGGACTATTATCTGAAGGCGGCATTTTCATACGGTAGTGGTGAAAGTGCGCAGATAGGCATGGAGTTTATCCGTGTTCACTATAATCCGAGAGTGGAGCAGGATTTCTATCCTTACTACAAGCAGCTCGATTATGCATTAAAGCAGCTTAAAACAGATAACAGTTATACATATAAATCGTTCACGATGCCGGCAAACACGAACGGCAGAAAGCCTTACGTTCAGTATCAGATAGAGGATGTGGACACGGGTGCGACGCAGTATGTTTCGCTGAGCCATGTGTATGATCCTGAAGTGGACAATGCCGGACTTTACCGTAGTGATGATGTGTTTGCGATAGATCCGAAGAGGTTGACGACAGACGATTACAAGTTCAGAATTTACTACTGGTATTCATTTGATGGTCAGGAATGGTCGAGAATCAACACCTCCGGCAGCAGCAAGAATGCCCGCCGTGCGCAGCTTATTGCAGAAAACGGGCATCTGACTCCGGCAGAGGAGGCAGAGCTGACGCTCACACTTGAAGACTATTATTATACCGAAATTACGATTCAGGGAATCGTGAGCGATGCTTCAAATTCGCGTGCAGTACCTGATAACCAGCTGTTTAACGCAATGTACAGCACCTATGGCGGTACGACATGTTCGGCTTTAGACGAATCTACGATTCGAGTAATACCGAGCGTAAACCTGACAATACAGAATGATAATTTTGACATCCCGACTCTTCGCAGCAGCGGAGTGGTAACTGCGGATATTACAAATCTGACAGGTATCAGGCTACTGACAAACACAAAGAGAATCGGCCTGAGGAATTCGGTATCATCATCCATTTCACTCGAGCCGCTTTCGGCAATGGCCAATGTTGAGGAAGTGGATTTGGGAGAAAATGAGCTGTCCGAAATGAGCTCGATCTGGCGAAATGACGGAACGGGAAAATCGCAGATGGAGAGACTTCGTGTGCTGTGGCTGGATAATAATATGATAGAAAGGTTTTATTACCTTGACTCGTTCCCTTCACTCGAGACGGTATACGTGAATGACCAGAATGTGCGTACATATACGGGTATATTCTCAGGTATTATAAACGATATCAGAGAAGCACTTTACGGCAGTACCGGTGCTTTCAACGGAGCAATATTCAGCTCTGCCATTGCAAACGGAGTGGATGTGTATAATGTATACAGAAACGGTACTTATTCATATTCAAGCGGTGAAGGCTCGAATGATGCATATGCAAAGGGCACTAAAGTTCTGATTGGCATGGAATACCAGCAGCTTACCGTTAATCCGCTGTTTAATCCTGCAGCAGGAGGTACTTCGGCACAGAGAACCGAATTCCTGGCAGAGACTGTGTTTGGTAAGGAGCAGGAGATTACTTATCCGGGCGGCAGCTTTGGATGGTGGAACAGTTATGACACAGTTCCGGTGCCTTCAACCATGGGTATGAAGGTCCTTGAAAATACAAACAAAAATACGCCACCAAAGCTTCAAATGGTTGAAACAAGGCTGGCAGACGGATTCCGCTATAATGTGCAGATATCCAGAATGCTACAGGACGGTGCAGGAGGTCTTTTCAATACAGGCTATGGCTGGGTAACGGTTTTGGAATATGAAATTACCATAAAATATACACCTTTTATTGATGTAGTCTATAGTGAAACAGCGCCTACAAGGATGTTTATGATGAGCCCTGAAATGCTGAGTATCGAAAATGGAGCATTTGAAGGCACAGATGCGGCAATTAACTCTGAAAATATTGATATTTCAGGCACAGATGCAAACATATATAATATATCCGGAGACTCAGCGAGCGAGTAAATCCTTTGTATCATAAAAAGAGGAAATTGATTAATGGAGAAAAAGAAGAGTGGTATGCACAAGTCAATAATTATGATGATGCTTTTGGCACTCCTTCTCATGGCTGCGACCTATGCCTGGATGGTTAACATGACACATTCAGATATAACCGCCCTGAATTTCCTTGTAGAAGACAATATCCCGGTAACGTTTTTGGGAGCTAATCCCGAGACAGGTGCTTATGACGATGTTCTTGAAGAGGGCGACTTGCAGCTTACGGGATTAAAACCGGGTGATTCCACCACGGTAAAGATAAAGGTTGAAAGATACTCCGGCAAAGAGAAGGATCTTTACATAAAGCTAATTGGCGTAGGCGTCGAAGGATACGACGGCAGGCCGCCCCGAGTTATTACGGTGGGTGGAGTCGGTTATGATATATCCAGCTTTATAACCATTGATATCAGAACGACAGATACGGATGAATCCGTTACGGTTACAGGTCAGCCTATTCCGCTGAGCTCAACCGATCATGAATCGATTCTTGACATACTCGAGCTCGTACAGGGATATCGCTGGCCGACGGATCACAGCGATTATGAAGTTATGTATCTGAATTTGACGGTAACGGTTAATCAAGAAATTACAGTTCCGGGAGGAACATTAAAAATCAATTCCTTCCAGAAACAGAAGGTAACCGCAGGCAGACTGAATGTTCAGGCTGTAGATCCGGATAATTAATGCTAAATGAGGTGATGCTTTGAGCGATGTAATAAAGCTTACAATTAAAAAGGTAATCCGTGATAAACGCGTTGTCGCATCGCTTGTAATGCTTCTTGCGGTTGGTATTATGCTGGCGGTTACCACATACACATGGTTTTTCAGAGGAGGTACTCTGCTTTCGATAGAGTTTCAGACAGGCTATGTGGAGATGAACATCGGATTCTATGAAGGCATGGATTTCGACCATGACGGGGTGCTTGATACCGATCCTAATGAAAGTGTGTACACACCGGTGTTTACAGCCCTCGCTCCCGGGCTCGGTCAGGCTAATCCGGTAACCGTTTCGGGTATTGAGCTTGATGAAGAGGTTCTGGAGCTTCCGAATATCAGGATGAACAATCTGGCACCGGGACAGGTTTATACCTACAAGCTTGCTGTGACAAGCACAGGTGATCTTGAATCATTTTTCGATGTTCAGCTCACCGAGTATGGTGATGCAAGTCCGGAAGACATAAAAAAGTATGTGACCGTAAATGTGCTCGTCGGCGACCAATTATTATCCAGCAAAGAACTTGCCGAGTGGGATGACAGCGCAGGCCCGCTGGCACTGACGGAAGGTATTACTGCGGGAGCTGTCACAACAGATGTTATACTTCAGTTTCGATTCAACGAAACCGATGATATGGTAAGCCAGAGCTACGAGGGAGGCAGCTTTACTCTCCCAAACATGCATTTGAGAGTTTACTCTGCGGAATAGGTGGATAATATGAAAAAGGTTTTAAGCTATGTGCTGGCTATATGCATGATGATTGGAATGGTGCCATTTGCGTTTGATGGCGGGTATGTATATGCGGATCAGAATAATGCAGTCGCAATAATGAGCTTTGCGGGTAATCAGCCAAGCCTGGTAGCGATGCTTACTGATGATGTTTATTATATAAACGATGATGCAGGGGCGTTTACAACGGTAGGCGCTGATGCCGATAATTATAATTCATATTTTGATGGGACTGAGAACAGGCTGGTGCTTAAGGATGCTGTTATTACGGCAGGTGCGCTTGCGGTAGTGGCAAATCGCGATACAATAATCGAACTATATGGTGATAATTACATAGAAAGCTATGTTTTTGGTATAGATGATGAGAATAACAACGATACCAGCTTAATCATTACAGGCTCAGGCGTTCTTGAAGTACATGCGCTTAAACATCCTACGGGCATGGTAAATAACACCGGAGGCGTGGCAGTAAGGCGTAATCTCATTATCGGAGGTAATGCCACATTAAAGGCTTACGGAGCAGAAGACGAGAGTGCAACAGGTGGTGGAGGAACCAAGTCATTTGGAATTTATCTTATGGGTGGCAGCCTGACAGTTAGGGACAATGCCGTAGTTGAAGCCTGTGGGCAGGATGCTAATTCCACTGATTCTGACGCGGAATCATATGGCATATGTGTGGCAAGTGATGTAACCGTTACGGACAGTGCGATGCTTCGTGCTTATTCGGGAGATGCAGTGACATCTGACGACAAGCATGCTTATTCAATGGCAGTATACTCGGGCTCGGGTAATGTCAGTGTAGGAGCGGATGCGCGGCTCATAGCAGCAAGTGGAAATGCGCAGCTTGGGGCTACCGGAAGCAACCCGTCAAATCATCCGGTTTCCTGCGGTGTAAATGCGGGAATTGATGTTAGCCAGAGCAATCATATAAACAATCATAGGAATATAAGCATATACGGCAACGGCAGTATCACCGCAAGTGCCGGGCAAGCGACATATACCGGCAGCGGATCGGGCGTTGAACCTGAAAGCTACGGCCTTTATGCGGATAGTATCATGCTTGCCGGAGGCAGGGCTTCGGCGGAATCCGATATTACCGACGGAGGCAGCTTGGAGCTAAGCTATGGTATTCGCACTTTAGCCGGTTTTACCGCTGCGAATGCTGTTATACAAGCGGAGGACATCCTTGCAGACAGCGATTTTACTATGACTGGAGCGGATGCATCGGTATTGAATCTTAAGGCTGACAATGTGACTGTCTCAGACGCAAGCAATTTCAGCGGGCGTATTAATACGGCCGGCACGGTACTTTTTAATGACAGCAGTTACAGCCTGGTAATTACAGGTGCGAATAGCGATGCTTCGGCAATTTCAGCCTCTGCAGTTACTGCGACGGATTCTTCGTTTGATATAACACTTGATAATCAATTTAGAAATATTACTTTAATTGACACCGGTAATTTATCATTTAATAATACAAGCTTTAATGCTGACTTGAGTGCAGCTGAGGCAACAGGCAGCGCCAAAGTGCTAAGATGCTCCAATTTTAATTGTGAAGGCGGAAGCATCGATATAGCTTTGTGCAATGCGTCAGCAGGCAGTATAGGAATAGACTGCGCTTCATTCACACTAACGGATGCAGAGTCAGCAGTAATAAGCGGCAGCACCACCCATGAAGATACTTATGCGATAAAGGCAACCGGTGCTGTAAATATCAGCAGCGGTGCGGTACTGAACGCAGCGCATATTGCAGGCCTTGGGGCAGGCGGAAGCTTTACTTTGGCAGAAGGCCTCCACTGGGCGACAGCTGCGGGCGTGGCCACAACAAATGGGGCTTACACATGGAGTGCCGATGACAGCTTGCTTATCATAACGACAAGCGCGATAGTTCCGTACTCCGGCGGCAGTTCACATCACAGCGGTGGTGGCGGTGGCAGCAGTGCTTCCGGGGCAGGCACGACAGAGACTGTGGCCCCTGACGGCAGCAAGACCACCGTGACAGTAAGTGCCGACGGCAGCAAGACAACCGTAAAGACTGATGCAAACGGCAATCTGGTATCCGTAGAGGCGGCAATCAGCGAAAAGACTGTGGCAGGTGCAGTGGCAAAGGGCGAGGCTGTGAAGCTTGGCGTTTCCGTGAAGGCTGCGACAAGTGCTGAAGGGGCAGTGCCTGTAAAGGTAGTGCTGCCTGCTTCCGTAACACCTAAAAATCCGGCGACTGTGGAGATTCCGGTTGAGAATATGACGGCCGGGACGGTAGCGGTTGTTGTATACGGCGACGGCACAGAGGAGATTGTAAAGACCTCCGTGGCGGGCGAGGACGGTATCGTGATGTTGCTCGAAGGCAGCGAGACGATAAAGATTATAGATAATACAAAGACCTTCACGGATGTAGCGGGCACAGAATGGTTTGCGGGAAATGTCGCTTGGGCGGCAAGTCGTGAGATAATGCAAGGCTTCGGCGGTGGGGTATTTGATGCGAGAGCGCTTACAAACCGCGGCATGATTTCACAGATTCTGTTCAATCTCGAGGGTGCGAGAGCGACTGCGGCACAGATGGCTAAAGCAGCAGAGCTCTTTAGCGATGTAAGTACGGGAAACTGGTTTGCAGGCAGCGTAGGCTGGATGGTTGCAAACGACATAGCTCAGGGTCAGGGTGATGATTTCGGTGCGACAAATCCTGTAACACGTGAGCAGCTCGCAGTGCTGTACTTTAACTATGCGAAGTACAAGGGCTACGATACAGGCATGCGTGGCTCGGTAGAAGGGTTTGCGGACAGCGGCAGAGTGTCGCCTTGGGCACAGGAAGCGCTTGCTTGGGCAGTTGGTAAGGGCATTATCAACGGAACGGCCTTGGCGGACGGCAGCATCGCGCTCGACCCGCAGGGCAGCTCGACTCGTGCTATGGTAGCGGCAATTACGCAGAGATTCTGCGAGAAGCTGCTTTAGGCAGATGCCGGGGCAGCCATACGGGGCAGCCAAAATAGTTATTTACAAGCCCGAGGCTTAGCGGCCCCGGGCTTTTGACGAAGCGAAAGGCTAAAGCGAAATTTCATGGAACACAAATTTATTTTTGATTTGGATTCTACAATTACAAAGAAAGAGATTTTGCCTGCAATAGCGGAGAAGTTTGATTTAGGCGAAATTGTGAGGAAGGAAACCGAGGCGGCCATGTGTGGGGAGGTCCCTTTTGCGGAAAGCTTTTCACGGAGGGTGGCACTTTTGGCACATTGTCCGGTCAGCGAAGCATCTGACCTGGTGGCAGGCATTCCGCTTAATGAGGGTATAGCGGCATTCATTCGCAAGAATCCTGAGAGCTGCTATATTGCCACCGGGAATCTTGATGTGTGGATTGAGAAGCTTGTCGCGGCGCTGGGCGCTTTGGAAGGCCATGTTTTTTGCTCAAAGGCCGTGGCTAAAGGGGATTGCACTTTGGAGGTAAGCGAAGTTTTTGGCCCGGAGCAAAAGGCAGAGCTTGTGCGAAGACTGGGTGTGCGCCACAATACAGTCGCTATCGGCGATGGTGCCAATGATATTGAAATGTGCCGTGCGGCAGACATAGGAATTGCCTTTGGCGGCGTCCGCGAGATTCCGGAAGGGCTGCGCTTTGCATGTGGACAGATATTCAGCTCCGACAGAGAGTGCGCAGAGTTCCTTAACCATTTGATAGGGGTGTGAATAGGGAGTGTGATGCGGTAAAAAAGGCTGTCGCAGAGGGACGTTTTGTGATATACTAAAAAGAGCATCGGCTCGCAGGTGAGCCCGGAAAACAGGAGATTAGAAATGGAAAAGTTGATTTTTGCGAATGCGAATGACAGAGAATTAAACTTCAAGGACAAAATATTCAGCGTGGCGGCAAAGTACGACGAGGCTGTAAAAGCGGGAAACAAGGACGCGGTAAATGCGACAATCGGTGCGCTTATAGATGATAGCGGAAAGCTGGTTGTATTTCAGTCTGTAGTGGATTGCCTGAAAAATCTGGCGCCGGAGGACTATGCACGCTATGCGCCTATAAGCGGCATTCCGGCATACATTGAGGTGGCTCAAAAGCTCGCCTTTGGCTCGCACAAGCCTGACATGTACACGGCTGCCTGCTATACACCGGGCGGTACGGGAGCGCTGAGACTTTTCGTATCCAACTACACGAAGATTGGGGATTCCGTCATCACATCGGACTGGTACTGGGCAAACTACAAGTCAATCTGCACAGAGCTGCAGAGGAGCCTCACCACATATCCGCTCGTTGACAAGGACGGGAAATACAACGTGGCCGGTCTTGAGGAAAAGGTGGCGGAGGCGCTGAAGACTCAGGATACTCTCGGCATTATCATAAATACGCCGGCTCACAATCCTACAGGCTTCTCGCTGACAGGGGAGGACTGGGACAAGGTGCTTGAAATGATTCGCCGCAAGGCTCCTGCAGAAAGCGGCAAGAAGATAACGATTCTCGTTGATGCGGCATACATTGACTACACAGGCGACCCGGATGCGGAAAGAGCTTTTGTGAAGAAGTTCGAGAAAAACCCGGACAACATTCTGTGCCTGATGGCTTATTCGGCATCAAAGGCATTTACGATGTACGGAATGCGCTGCGGCGCGCTTGTGTGCATGACTAACAATAAAGATATATGCGTCGAGTTCGAGAATGTTGCAAGATTCTCAGCTCGTGCGACATGGTCAAACGGCGTAAGAGCTGCGCAGACCGTCGTTGCGAATATGTATAACGATCCAAAACTTCGCGAAAAGCTCGAAGCAGAGCGCGAGGCGAGCAACAAAATGCTTCTTCGCCGCGGCAAGGTTTTCGAGGAAGCGGCAAAGAAGTGCGGACTTGTGACAGTGCCGTTTGATGCGGGATTTTTCATCGCTATTCCGTGCGACGATCCGGATGCTGTCTGCGAGCTGATTTTCAAGCGCGGACTTTTCCCTGTGCCGCTTGCAAAGGGCATCAGAGTAGCGCTTTCGGCTGTAAACGAGGAGCAGTGCAAATGGATTCCGGGCGTAATAAAGGAATGCATGGACGAGTACTACGGAAAATAGCGAAGGCGGGCAGTTATCCTGCTGAGAATCGGATTTCGTAATATTTCAATTGCTCTTTGTGCCGATTGGTTTTACCGATTGACATAGAGCGGTGAAAAAGATAAAATAAAAAGGCGGCGGGCGCGAATGTACTCTGCCGCAATATGCAGGTGTAGTTCATCGGTAGAATGCGAGCTTCCCAAGCTTGAGAGGAGGGTTCGATTCCCTTCACTTGCTCCAACCAAAGGCTAATTTGGTGCCAGTCCCCAAATTCGCCTTTTTTCCATTTTGGGGACAGTCACCAAATTCGCCTTTTCGGAAGTTTGGTGCCAGTCCCCAAATTTTCCTTTTCGGAAGTTTGGTGCCAGTCCCCAAATTCGCCTTTTTGGAAGTTTGGGGACAGAGCCCGGGAGGAAATTAAAATAATTTTAAAAAAGGGGTTGACATTTACAATTAAATTGCGTACAATCAAATTGTAAACAATTAAAAAATAAAGTGTCGGGAAAAACTCCGACGGAAGTGTAGATGGAAAGGGGCTTAATATATGAATATTTATGAATTAAAAGTAACAACCGGTAGCGGAGCAGAAAAGGATCTTTCGGAATTAAAAGGAAAGGTGACATTAGTTGTGAATACCGCAACAGGATGCGGCTTCACACCTCAGTATGAGGGACTCGAAGCACTATATGAAAAGTATCACGACAAGGGCTTTGAAATACTCGACTTCCCTTGCAACCAGTTCGGCCACCAGGCACCGGGCAGCGATGATGAAATACATCAGTTCTGCACGGCAAAGTACGACACACACTTTGAGCAGATGGCTAAAATTGATGTTAACGGTGAGGAAGCAAGCGAGGTCTTCAAAATCTTAAAGCAGCAGCAGCCTAACGAAGAACCGCAGGGCGTAAAGAACAAAATGGCTATGAAGGCTGTTGCAAAAATCAGCACTACCTGCAAGGAAAAGGGCGATATCGTCTGGAACTTTACAAAGTTCCTCGTTGACAAAGATGGCAACGCCGTAAAAAGATACGATTCGACATTTGAGCCTGCAAAAATCGAGGACGATTTAAAGGCACTTCTTTAAAAGTGATGGCGAAAACATTCAAATGGGGTTAATATAATTAATATAGGGTATAGAATATAAAAAACAGGAGCCAAAAGGAAATGGAAAAGAAATACGAGCCACTCAGTCTGAAAAATCAATTATGCTTTCCGATTTATCTTTGCTCAAAGGAAATTGTCAGGCGCTATGCGCCGAGGCTTGAAAAGCTCGACCTGACTTATACCCAATATGTTGTGATGATGTATCTTTGGGAAAAGGGCGAGAGCAACGTAAAGGACATGGGTGGCGCACTGCTTCTCGATTCGGGGACACTAACACCGCTCCTGAAAAAACTGGAAGCAAAGGAATATGTGACGAGAGTCAGATCCAAGGAGGATGAGAGAGTACTGAACGTGGCTATCACCGAAAAGGGTATGGCTCTGCGCGACGAAGCGCTCGATGTGCCGTGCTGTATGGCGCAGTGCATAGGTCTGACCGAAAGCGAAGCAGAAACTCTATACAAGCTTTTATACAAAATCCTGATGAACATGGAACGTTCAGAGTAAATCAAGTATATTTTCAAAGAAACTGCGGAAAAAGCTTTGTGCAGTAAAGGTCGCAAAGACCGCAAAAAAAAGGAGGAAATCGAAATGGCAGTAATCACAGTAAACAAGGATAATTTTGAAAATGAAGTAATCAAAAGTGAAAAGAAGGTTCTTGCAGATTTCAACGCAGCTTGGTGCGGGCCGTGCAGAATGCTCGGACCGATCATAGATGAGCTGGCAAACGAGAACGATTCTGTAAAGTTCGTATCCATCAATATCGACGAAAATCCGGAGCTTGCAGCGCAGTATGGCGTGGCATCAATTCCGTGCCTTGTGCTCTTTGACGGCGGAAATGAAGTAAAGAGGAGTGTCGGGCTTATTCCAAAGGATGAAATAGAAAGCTTGATTGGTTAATTTACGGAGGCAGACATGTACGATATTCTGATAGTAGGAGCGGGGCCTGCGGGGCTTACTGCAGCGATATATGCGCGTCGTGCGTCAAAATCTGTGCTGGTGCTTGAAGCACTGACTTACGGTGGGCAGATAGTGAACACACTTGAAATCGAAAACTATCCTGCAGAGCCGCACATCTCTGGCTTTGATTTCGCGACAAAGCTATATAATCAAGCAAAGGAACTCGGTGCAGAAGTGCGCTTTGAAAGAGTTACGGAGATAAGGAAGGAAAGCTCGGATGCAGATGCATCGCATTTCGGTGTCATAACGGCAAAATCCGAATACGAGGCAAAGACTGTGATAATTGCCACAGGCTCGGCCAATCGCAAGTTGGGAATCAGTGGCGAGGAAGCGCTCATCGGCAGAGGCATATCCTACTGCGCGACATGCGACGGCGCTTTTTACAGGGGCAAGACTGTTGCAGTTGTCGGCGGTGGCAATACAGCTCTCGAAGATGCACTATACCTTTCCGATGTCGCAGGCAAGGTCTACCTGATTCATAGGCGCGACGAGTTCCGCGGCGAAGAAATTGCAGCCGCAGGTTTAAAGGAAAAGGCAAATGTTGAGTTTATTCTAAACAGTGTAGTTACTGAGCTGAAAGAGGACGGCGGTAAGCTGGTATCTGTAACAGTTGCAGATGCAAAGTCGATTGCTGCGGGAGAGCCTACAGGGCTGCGTGAAATACCGGTTGATGGGCTATTTGTAGCAGTCGGGCGCATACCGTCAAATCAGAGCTTTGCGGGATTGATTGAAACAGACGAGGCAGGCTACATCAAAGCAGGCGAAAACTGCAAAACCAATGTGTCCGGTATATTTGTGGCGGGCGATAACCGCACAAAGGAAGTGCGGCAGCTTGTTACTGCGGCAAGCGACGGAGCAATTGCAGCTACAGCAGCGATAAATTTCCTTAATAGATAAAATGCGTAGCGTCCCGAGCTAAAAGTATTTGGCTCGGGGCGCTAAAAATTTAGGGCCGGTTGACTCCAAAATCAAAAATTCGATTTGGAGCCAACCGGCCAAGGCAAAATCGCAGTAAAAACGCATAGGATTTCCGACAAAAGTGCACATTGGATGGCTCCAAAATCGAAAATTCGATTTGGAGCCACTTTATTTTTTTGAAAAGCTGTATAAAAATGGGAAAACAATCACAAAATAGCAAAGCCCGGTTGACTCCAAAATCAAAAACTCGTTTTGGAGCCAACCGTCCAAGGCAAAATCGCAGTAAAAACGCAAAGAATCGCCATCAAAAGTGCAAATTGGTTGACTCCAAAATCAAAAACTTGATTTGGAGCCAACCGCACCCGCCACACCCGCGCCACGCCCGCACCCCACACCCACCGGGCGCGCCACGCCCGCACCCCACACCCACCGGGCGCCCCACGCGCCCGCCCCACGCGCCAGCGCGCTTCAACCATTGCAAATTTGGGCGCGCAGAGCTGCAAAAATACCAAAAAATTAAATTTAAATTTAACCCTATTGTTAAGCTACGATATATGGGCGCGAGATTTCAAAAAAGCACTATATGTAGTGGACGACCGAAAAAATCTGCAAAAACCGCAAAAAACTTCGCCCATAAAAGGGAGCAATTTGGCAAAAAAGTGGAGTGAAATGTTGAAAAGTGGAGCGAAGTGGTTTATAGTGAAAGTACGGTATTCTAAGATAATGGAGGAATGGCCATGCTGATGGGCAAATATAACAACTCAATAGATGCCAAAAATCGCATGATTGTGCCTTCAAAATGCAGAGACGACCTTGGATATAAGTGCGTTTTAACCAAGGGCGATGACCAGTGTTTGTACATTTATCCGATGTGCGAGTGGGACAAGGTGCGCGAAAAGTTATCCGCGCTCCCCACTTCGGATAAATTAATCAGAGCATATGTCAGAAAGATATATGCCAATGCGGTTGAGTGCGAAGTGGATAAGCAGGGACGCTTAACGCTTCCGACCGAACTTAGAGAATATGCCGGTATCGAGAAAGACATCGTTACCGTTGGAATGATAGACAGAATGGAAATCTGGAGCGCAGCGAACTGGAAGGACAACGAAAACGCAGCTACCGAAGAGACGGATGACGCAAAGCTCGAAGAGCTGCTCCGTCAGTACGGGATTTAATCCCGCTCGAAATATCGGAGTAAAAAAGATGGAATTTAAACACACATCGGTACTCTTCAAAGAAACAATTGACAGCCTGGCTGTAAAGCCCGACGGGGTTTATGTAGACGGAACCCTGGGCGGAGGAGGGCATGCTTCCGGGATATGCGAAAGGCTCGGCAGCAAAGGCCTGCTTATTGGGATTGACAGAGACAAAGATGCCCTTGCGGCAGCGGAAAAAAGGCTTGAAGCTTACAAATGTCGAAAGATATTTGTGCAGAGCAATTATTCACAAGTCAAAAGCGTGCTTGAAGATAATTGCATAGATAAAATAAACGGAGCTGTGCTCGATTTGGGCGTTTCGTCGTTTCAGCTCGATAACAGCGAGAGAGGATTCTCATATATGCAGGATGCTCCCCTCGACATGCGAATGAATGCAGACGACAGCTTTTCCGCTTATGATGTGGTAAACACGTACAGCGAGAAGGAACTTGCACGAATCATAAGGGAATATGGCGAAGAACGGTGGGCGAGCAGGATTGCGAGCTTCATCGTAAAAAAAAGAGCGGAAGCGCCGCTGACATCCACGTTCGAGCTTGTGGATGCAATAAAGGCGGCGGTTCCGGCAAGCGCCAGGAGGGAAGGACCTCATCCGGCAAAGCGAACCTTTCAGGCAATCAGAATAGAAGTTAATGATGAACTGTCGCAGCTCAAAAAAGCCGTGGACGAGTTCTGTGATGTACTCGCTCCGGGCGGCAGGCTCGCTGTCATCACCTTCCATTCACTGGAGGACCGCATAGTAAAGGAAATCTTTGCAAGGCGCGTGCATCCGTGCACCTGCCCTCCGGAGTTTCCGGTTTGTGTCTGCGGGAAAATCCCCGACATTAAAAAGGTTACAGGCAAACCTCTTACGGCAAGTAAGGAAGAACTGCTGGCAAATCCCCGCGCCAGAAGCGCCAAACTCAGGGTGGCTGAAAAACTAGGGGATAAACGTGAGTGTATTAAGGATGGTATCTGATGGTCACGGCAGAAAAGTGGTATGAATACGAAGAAAACTACATAAAATACGGCCTCGACCTCGGTACGGATGTCCGCAGAAAGAGAGCCCCGAAGGCAAAGAGGCACATCGCTTCCGCAAAGGACAGGAAGAGAGCCATGGCGTACATCATTCTCCTCGCTGCGGTATGCGTAGGAGTGGTTATTTCGTCTGCCTATGCTGCAACGCTCAAGTGCGAAATCAATTCGATTATTGCAGCGAACACAGATATAGAAAGAGAGATAGAAACACTTACTGTTGAGATAAAAACAGCCAACAATATTTCGGCAATAGAGACCAAAGCTATTAACGAGCTTGGGATGGTTTACCCTACATCGGCGGAAATCGTATATGTAATCGAAGAAGATGAACCTGCCACGGATTTTGCCATGCTCCTGAAGGATCAGGCATACAACTAGCAAGATATATAGACTTAAATGATAAATTAAGAAAAAACCAGAAGGCCACGTGCAACCTGGTTTTTTCTTAATATAGCAGATACTTACAAAAATGAATAAAACTTCCACACTTACTAAAAAAAGAATAATCTTCGTCTTTGTAGTGATGATTATTCTCATATGCGCGCTATGCGTCAGACTGGGCTATGTTCAGATAGTCAAGGGGGAAGATTACGCAAAAATGGCTGTTGCACAGCAGACCAGGGACGAGCTGATTGTGGCAAAGCGCGGCGACATACTTGACCGCAACGGCGAGAAGCTGGCAATCAGCGCCAGCTGCTATACTCTCTGGGCGAGACCGGCTAATGTCCAAAAGGGCTCGAGTGAAGCAGAAAAGAAGGTAAGCCTTCAGGCTGCCGCGACAAGCCTTTCAGGGATACTGGGAATCTCCGAGGAGGAACTGAAGGAAACACTTTCCAGCGAAAAGAGGCTGATAAAGGTCGCAAAATATCTCGATAGGCAGACGGTTGATGCAATCAAGGCACAAAAGGTTCCGGGGCTGGAGTTCAGCGAGGATGTAAAGCGAAATTATCCTCTGGGGAATTTTGCATCCCACGTTCTGGGCTCAGTGACTGATGATAACAAGGGCCTGGCAGGGATAGAGCTGAAATACAATCAGTATTTAAGCGGAGTAGCGGGTCGCTGGATTAAAAACACGGACGTAGGCGGGAACGATCTTTCCTACGGAGTAAACGATTATTATGCTGCGGAGGACGGATTAAATGTGGTTCTGACTCTCGACACGGTTATCCAGCATTACGTTGAAAAAGCAATTAATACAACTCAGGAAGACACTAAAGCGGACAGAGTGATGTGCATCGTCATGGACCCAAAGACAGGTGATGTGCTTGCAATGGCCGTCACTCCGGACTTCGACCCGAACAATCCACGAGTCCCTCTCGACGAAGAGGAAGCAGCATACCTCCAGACCTTGCCGCCGGACGAGCAGGTGGCTTACTGGAACAAGATGTGGCGAAACCCTATGGTCAGCGACACATACGAGCCCGGCTCGACGTTCAAGCTGATCACAACCTCCATCGCTTTAGAGGAGGAGGTTACATATCCAAAGGAAAATTTCTACTGCTCCGGCGCATATAATGTGGCAGGCGTTACGCTGCACTGCTGGCGTACAGGCAACCCACACGGTGCAGAGACTCTGACCGAGGCTGTAGGAAACTCCTGCAACCCGATATTCATCCAGCTCGCTCAGCGCGTTGGCGAAGACAAATACTACGACTATCTGGAACGATACGGGCTCTACGAAAAGACGGGAATCGACTTCCCGGGCGAAGGCCTGGCAATACTTCAGAACAAGGCTACCGCAGGTCCTGTCGGACTTGCAACAATGAGCTATGGACAGGGAATTGCGGTAACACCTATTCAGCTGATTACTGCAGTTTGCACAATCGGTAACGGCGGAAAGCTGATGCAGCCTCGCATGGTAAAGGCCCTCACAGACAAGGACGGAAACATAGTCAAGGAATTCGACACAACCGTGGTAAGGCAGGTAGTTTCAAAGGAAACTGCCGATGAGATGAAGCTGATAATGGAGCATGTAGTTGCTGAGGGCGGCGCAGGCAAGGCAAAGATTCCGGGCTACCGCATCGGAGGCAAGACCGGAACAGCGAACAAGGCTATAGCAGGCGGCTACAGCGACGAGACTTACTCCTCCTTCATAGGTATGGCACCTATGGAAGACCCTCAGGTTGTGGTTCTGATGATCGTCGATAATCCAAAGGGCGTGAAGTACGGCAGCCAGACAGCAGCACCGGGCGCAAAGCTGGTGCTTGAAGATACGCTGAGATATCTGAACATAGAGCCAAACTATTCCGATTCGGAAAAGCAGGCTATAAATACAGGAATGGTGGTCGTGCCAAATGTAAAGGGCGAAGCCTTCAGCGAAGCAATAGGAATACTCGGCGGAGCACTGCTCACATACGAGGTATCGCCTGCAGAAGCTGAAAACGGTGCAGACTTTACGATAACGAGCCAGTACCCGAAGGCGGGTGAAACCGTAAAGAGAGGAACAAAGATTTATCTGTACAAATAGGTGAGATAATGAAAGAGATTACATCAAAGACTGCAGCACTATATGCGCAGGGAGAACTGATAGCAGGAAGCGGCGATGAAAGAATCAGGAAAGTCATAACGGATTCGCGTAAGTCCGCGCCCGGCACACTCTTTGTCGCTATTCGCGGAGAAAACCATGATGCGCACAGCTTTCTAGAAAGCGCATTTCTCGCAGGGACTGCGGCAGCGCTCGTATCCGACCGAAAAGCTGCGCTTGATGCACTTTCAAAGGCCCGCGAAAAAAATGCAAAGGTAAGCCCTGCTATTATTCTTGTAAATGATACTGTGGAGGGACTCGGGCGGCTCGCACACGGATATATCGAAACGCTCGATGTAAAACAGGTCGGCGTAACCGGCAGTACGGGAAAGACCAGTACAAAGGATATGCTCCACTGTGTACTTTCCGAAAAATATCGCACGGTAAAGACACAGGGCAATTTTAACAACGAAATAGGAATGCCGCTTACGGTGCTTTCAATAGATGAAGAGACGGAGGCGGTCGTTCTCGAGATGGGCATGAGCGCATTCGGTGAGATTCATTATCTGGTCGATATTGCAAGACCGGAAATAGGCATTATAACAAATGTCGGGATATCCCACATGGAGATACTCGGAAGCAGGCAGGGGATATTGAAGGCAAAGCTCGAAATAACCGACTACTTTGACAAAGACAACCTGCTGATTATCTACGATGACGGCGATGTGCTTTCGAGAAGTAGCGCTGCGGCAAAGGGCAGCTACAGGCTGTGGACGGCAGGCTCTCTGGGGAGCTGCGATTTCAAAATTTCCGGCGTCAGAGACAGAGGCGCAGACGGCATAGAATATAAGCTTGGCTTTGGCGGCAGGACCTACGATGTAGCGCTTCCTGCACCGGGCAAGCATAATGCGATAAATGCGACACTTGCGCTGGCGGCAGGGCTTGCACTTGATGTCGACATAGAGACGGGCATTAGAGGACTTGCAAAGCTTGAGCTTACCGGCGGCAGGCTCAGCGTAAAGGAGGCGGGCGGCGTCAGAGTCATCGACGACACCTACAACGCAAGCCCGGATTCTATGAAGGCGGGGCTTGACGTACTCTCAAACACGGAGGGCGAGAGAAGAGTGGCCATCCTCGGCGACATGTATGAGCTTGGCGATGAAAGTGAAAGCTGGCACAGACAGGTCGGAGAGTTTGCGGCAGAAAAGAAAATAGATCTCGTGATAGCAATAGGGGAAATTGCAAAGGCTATCGCAGAGGGTGCAAAAGCAAAAAAGGGCACAGGCGAAGTTGTGTACTTTGCGGAAAAGGCGGATTTCATAGAGAAAAAGGATGAATACATCAAAAAGGGCGATGTAATTCTTGTTAAGGCTTCAAGGGGGATGCATATGGAAGAAATCGTGAAAGCAATCACGGAATAAAGAAAACGGAGTGTATGAAAATGGGTAACTCTTTTGCGGGGCATCTTTTAATATCGCAGGATTTGACCATCATGATTGCGGCATTTATCGTGGGGGCAGTTTCAATGAAACTGCTTCTCCCTGTACTGATACGGATGAAGACAGGGCAGAACATCAGGGAGGAAGGTCCGCAGTCGCATCTTGCAAAGGCGGGGACGCCGAGCATGGGTGGTATTGCCATAGTGTTTACAACAATCGTGGTTTTCATAGCGGCGAAGCTTATGATTTTTGGCAGGCTGATATCAGGCGTTTCACAGGCAGACTGGGTATTGCTCGGAGGCTTCCTCGGATTTGCGCTTTTAGGCTTTTGGGACGATTTTATGAAAATCCTGAAAAAGCAGAACCTAGGACTCAGGGCATGGCAAAAGATGGTGTTCCAGATAGCAATCAGCCTGGGAGTTGCAATTTACGTTACATATTGTGAGCCTTGGGGGACATCCGTTTATGTGCCGTTTGTAAAAACGACGGTTGACCTTGGCATCTGGTACATACCTTTCATAGTGTTTACGATAGTTGCTATGACAAATGCCGTGAACCTTACCGATGGACTCGATGGGCTTGCGGGCGGAGTAACGGCTATAGTTGCTTTTGTGTTCGGAATGATTTGCATAGGCGGATATTACAGCAGCTGTGAATGGTATTTCTTCGCACTTTCCGGAGCCTGCCTCGGTTTTCTGGTATTCAACAGACATCCGGCAAAGGTATTTATGGGAGATACAGGCTCGCTCGCACTCGGCGGCGGCATTGCAATCGCAGCGGTAATAATGCACTACGAGTTGATACTTCCGGTTCTCGGGCTTATCTATGTGGCGGAAGCGCTTTCGGTAGTCATTCAGGTGGCAAGCTTTAAGACCACCGGTAAGAGAGTTTTCCGCATGGCGCCGATTCATCATCATTTCGAGCTCGGCGGCATGAAGGAAACAAGCGTTGTTATCATGTTTTACATCATAACCGCTGCAAGCGGCGTGATCGTATTCTATTTTGCATAATTTGGCATACAAAGTTTGAAAGTATGGGAGAAAGCTTATGAACAGTAATGAAAATATCAAAGACAAAAAAGTTCTCGTGGTAGGCATGGGCAAATCAGGCATCGCGGCAACTCAGGCAATGGTAAAGCTGGGCGCAAAGGTCAGTGTGCAGGATTCAAAGCAGGAGGAGCAGATCGATCCTAGCCTCGTGAGCTACTTTAAAGGACAGAATGTAGAAACCTATTTCGATTGCATTCCGGATGACATGGGTGCATTCGACATGATGATATTAAGCCCGGGCGTATCGCCGGAGCTGCCTTTCGTGCAGGATGCGGAAAAGAAGGGCTGCGAAATCGTGGGCGAGCTTGAAATCGCTTACCGAGTAGGACAGGGCAAATATATTTCAATCACCGGAACAAACGGAAAGACTACCACAACCACACTGGTCGGCGAGATTTTCAAAGCAGCAAAGAGAAAGACCTATGTTGTGGGGAATATCGGAGTTGCCGTAATTTCGATGGCACTTTCCGCAGAGCCGGATTCCTGGCTTGTGACAGAAACAAGCAGCTTCCAGCTCGAGACCACAAAGGAGTTCAAGCCTGAAATCTCGGCCATACTCAATCTGACACCGGATCACTTAAACCGCCATCACACGATGGAAAACTATGGCGCGGCAAAGGCAAAGACCTTTGCAAACCAGACGGAGGACCAGTATGTGGTGCTCAACTACGACGACAAGCTTTGCTATGATTTGGGAAAAACGAGCAAGGCTAAGATAGTACCTTTCAGCCGACTCACGGAACTGGAGTTTGGTGCGTTCGTAAAGGATGGCAAGCTGGCCATTCGCAATGAAGCGGGCGAGCTCATTACCCTGTGCGGAACGGACGAACTCCAGATCCCGGGTGGGCACAACGTTGAAAATGCGCTTGCTGCAGCAGCCATTTCCTACTTTGCGGGCATAGAGCCGGAGGTAATTGCCTCCGTTTTGAGAAGCTTTATGGGCGTGGAGCATCGCATCGAATACGTTGCGACCGTTGACGGCGTGCGCTACGTAAACGACTCCAAGGGCACAAACCCTGACTCCACAATTAAGGCAGTGGAAGCATTCGACGGCAACATCATACTCATCGCCGGCGGCTATGACAAGGGCTCCGAGTTTGACGAGCTGATAAAGCACTTTGACGGCAAGGTCAAGTACATGATGCTCCTGGGCAAGACTGCACCGAAAATCAAAGAGACAGCCGAAAAACTCGGCTTCACAAATAACGTAATGTGCAGAGACATGGACGAGTGTGTTCGCGAGGCGGCAAAGCTGGCAAAGCCGGGCGATATCGTTCTGCTTTCGCCTGCCTGCGCAAGCTGGGATATGTACACCTGCTTCGAGCAGAGAGGCGAGCACTTCAAAAAGCTCGTAAGCGATCTGGAGGCATAAAGCAGCTATGGCCAAACGCTACAGGTTTAAAAAGAGAGACAAAAGCAAGGTAAGTGGAGACTATACCCTTGCCATACTGGTACTTGCGCTTGTAGTGTTCGGTATTCTGATGGTCTTTTCGGCGAGCTATTATACAGCGCTCAGCAAAGAAGGAGATGCATATTATTATCTGAAGAGGGACATAATATATGCGGTTATAGGCTTTGGCCTGTTCTTCTTCATGGCGGCATTTGATTACAGAAGGCTAGGCAGTATGGCGACGGCGATAATGATAGCAAGCCTGGTACTGCTTTGTCTGTTGTTTCCGTTCGGAATTGAAATCAACCATGCGGTTCGCTGGCTGCAGGTGGGTCCTATCACCTTCATGCCGGGCGAATTTGCAAAGCTGGGAGCGATTTTGTTTGCAGCGTGGTATCTGAGCAAGGATAAAAACAGAATCCTTTCCTTCAAGGAAGGTATTGCTCCCATGCTGGCGCTTGCGGCAGTTTACGGCGGACTGGTAATGATGCAGCCTAATATGTCCACGGCCATAACCATATGCGGAATTATTTTCGGCATCATGTTCATGGCGGGGCTTAGGTGGATATGGATTATCGGGGTAGGCTCAATCGGCGTACTGGCCGGATCCATTCTGATATTCAGTGACGAAGACGGATACAGGCTAAAGAGAGTTACATCCTTCATGGATCCTTTCCAGGATTTGCAGGGAACGGGCTATCAGGTGGCACAGTCTTTGATGGCGCTCGGTAGCGGCGGTCTGTTTGGAAAGGGCCTCGGAAAGAGCATAGAAAAGTACCTCTATCTGCCTGAGCCTCAGAACGATTTTATACTTGCGATTATAGGTGAAGAATTAGGCTATTGCGGTTTAATTCTGTTAATGATAGCATATATGTTGCTGATTTGGAGAGGATTCCATATCGCTCTTCGTGCAAGAGATCAGTTTGGATGTCTGGTTGCATCGGGCATTACCTTTATGATTGCCATTCAGGTGGTCATGAATGTTGCTGTTGCCACATCCTCCATGCCGCCTACCGGCGTAACACTGCCTTTCGTATCGTACGGCGGTAATGCCCTTTGGCTTTTCATGGGATGTGCGGGAATACTGATGAACATTTCAAGGCACCCTGCGGAAGAATATATTTCGGATAATGAGGAAGTCAGATGAGAGTAATCATGACAGGCGGCGGAACCGGGGGGCACATCTATCCGGCAATAGCCATCGCAAACAAAATCAAAAGCAGATACAGTGATGCGGAAATCCTGTTCGTAGGGACAAAGAGAGGGCTTGAAAAGGACCTCGTACCAAAGAACGGATATCCAATCAGGTTTATAACGGTCAGCGGCTTTAATCGCAAAAGGCTGCTCAAAAATGTTAAAACCGTTGCAGACTTAATGAAGGGCAATCTGCAGGCAAAAAAGATAATAAAGGATTTTAAACCCGATGTCGTAATAGGCACCGGCGGTTACGTCTGCGGGCCTGTTGTCAGAGCTGCGGCAAAGCTTGGGGTCAGGGCATTTATTCATGAGCAGAACGCATTTCCGGGCATGACTAACAAAATGCTCGAAAAATATGTCGAAAGGGTGTTCATCTCCTTTGAACCCGCAAGGAAATATTTTAAAGAGCAGGACAAGCTGATAATGAGCGGAAACCCTGTAAGACAGAGCTTTTTCGATGCCGACAGAAGAACTGCCAGAGAGACTCTTTGCATAGGCGAAAACGAGACTGTCATTCTCTCCTTCGGGGGGAGTCAGGGTGCGGGAAAGATAAACGAAATGATGCTCAAGCTCCTTGAAAAATTTAACGGAGCGGAGGGAATCAGGCTTTACTTTGTAACCGGCAAATATTACAATGATAATGTGAAAAAAGCAATCTCCGAAAGAGGGATACAATTAAGCGAAAATATCCATATTATGGAATATATCGACAACATGGAAAGATATCTTCCTGCTTCGGATATTATCATTTCGAGATCGGGGGCACTTACCGTTTCGGAAATTACCGTTTGCGGCAGAGCCTCGATTATGATCCCGTCCCCGAATGTGACGGGAAATCATCAGTACCACAACGCAAAATCGGTTGCGGATGTGGGAGGAGCAGTGCTAATTGAGGAAAAGGACGTTACACCGGAGCTTTTGTACGAAGAAATCATGAAGCTGGTGAATAATCCGGCCTCCCGCGCAGAGATGGAGCAGAATGCAAAGAAGGCAGCACCTGCCGATGCTGCCGGAATTATAACGGATTATATTTTTAATAAATAGATTCATATTGTTTGGGTGAAAGTATGGATAAGGATCGGTCTTTGGAGGAAGCTTACGCGGAATATCTGCGTAACCGTCCGGCAGGACAGGAGCCGGAAAAACCGGTCATGACGGCTTCTTCCGATGCGGACGGAGGTGGTGACCGTCCGGGCTTAAAGAAAAAGAAAAAAAAGAGAAGAAAAAAGCATTACTTTCTGAGACTTCTCGTTTTTATCGCAGTGGTGGTGGGAATCATCTGTCTGATGACATCATCACTCTTTGACGTTCAGAAAATCGAAGTTGAAGGTAACAGCTATTTCACAGCAGAGCAGGTTATCGCAAGGAGCGGTATCACGCAGGGAGTAAATATCTTTTTCAGCATCGACAAAAGGGGTGCAAAGAAAGGTCTGATGGAAGACCCTTATATTAAAAATGTTACCGTGGAAAGAAAACTGCCTTCGACGGTTGTTATCCTTGTCGAGGAAAGACAGGAAACCGCTGCGGTTCCTTATACCGACAAATATATCATCGTGGACGGCGAGGGCCTGATTTTGCGAACCAGCGAGGTTGAACCGAAGATTCCTATCCTGATGGGGCTGACCATAAAGGAAATGGAGCCGGGCAAACCGCTTGAGGTCGAGGAAAACAGCGTGCTTAACGATACACTCGGCATGGTCAGCATTATGCAGCAAAGTGAAGTATATTTCAAAAAGATTGATATATCGAAGGTTATGGTCAGAGCATATGTCTATGACACTCTGATCTGTCAGGGTATGCCGGAAGATATCACAAAGGCGCTTTCCGACGGAACTCTTGAAACCATGCTGTACAGACTTTACACGGACAATATCGAGCACGGCACAATTACTATAACATCGGATACTACAAATATGGCGTTCAGCCCTATTTACGAATAAATACCGGGAGCGGAAGCGGAAAATGAAAAAGAAGGGATCAATGGTTTTAATAGGTCTGACGGCAGTGCTTATCGGGCTGCTGCTGTCGGTGCAGATACTTACAACCTCCGGATCGGATATCGGAGGCTTGGTTCCGCTTGCAAAATTAAAGGACTATGAGGTGGCACTGAAGCAGGTCAGAAGTGAAAAGGAGGATGCCCTCGAAGAGCTTGCCTCTCTTCGCGAAAGACTTGAAGCAATCGAAAGTGAGGCAGCGGAAGAGGATGCGGTAATAAACGGGCTTGTCGGAGATGTGGAGAAATATAAAATGGCATCCGGCATGGTGGACGTGGAAGGCCCGGGAGTTTACATCACCGTTAACAATCCGGAAACCGCCGAAGGCTTTGCCGCAACCGACATCATAACCTACAACTACGAGCTGCTTCTTTCGCTGGTGAACAAGCTAAAGGAATCCGGCGCGGAGGCCATTTCGATAAATGAGCACAGGCTGGTGCAGACCACCGAAATCAGCCTGGCTTCGAATCACATCACAATTAACGGCTCGGCGACTGCGCCGCCGTATTATGTAAAGGCAATCGGAAATCCCGATACAATCTACAATGCCCTGACAATCAGGGGCGGAATTATAGAGGCGATGCGCAGCAGCTATGGGCTGAATGTCGATATCGAGCGTCGCGAGCAGGTAATCGTTCCGCGCTACAACGGAGTAATCAGCTTTAAGTACGCGAAAAGCTACAGCAGTGATTCTGAGGATAACAATTAGGAGGCTCCGGATGGCGAAGTTTGGTGGCAGAGAGCTGGCGATGCTTTTAATCTGCATACTTGTAGGGGCGCTTTTAGTGGTCCAGATCAGAGCTAAGGACAGCGGAAATATGTATGTTTCGGCAACCGAAATCGATGAATACCTGGCGCAGATTGACAGCGAAAAGGCAAGCATAGAAACGATAAAAACGCAGATTGCATCCGCACAGGAGCAGTTGGAGCAGTACGAGGCAAATTCGGATAAAGAGGCATACGGAGTTATAAAGGAAAAGCTCGAAGGAGAGCTTTCCGGATACCTCGATATGTCATGCGCCGAGGCGGTCCACGGGGCGGGCGTAAAAATTACGGTCGACGACGGAACCAGAGCACTGTACGAGGGTGAGGACATAAACGATATTATAGTTCACGACATAGATATACTGCTGATAGTAAACGAGCTGAAACGCTGCAAGGCAGAAGCCATTGCTGTGAACGGCCACAGAATCACGCCTTATACATCCATTGTGTGTTCGGGGTACACGATACGTATGGATGGGATGGTATATGCGCGTCCGTTTGAAATTACGGCAATCGGGGATTCAAAGCGTATTTCGAGTGCGCTCCTCGCACCGGAGGGCTACGGGACATACCTGATGGACTGGGGCGTTTTATTTTCAATTGAGAGTCTGGAGGACGTCGAGATACCGCCGTATACCGGCGAGATGAAGTTCAGATATGCTATACCTAAGGTTTAGGAGGCGGCGATGATATTAGTTATTGTAATAGGACTGGTGATAGGAATATGCATAGGCTTTGCATTTAACATAACCTTTCCTACGGTATATTCCTTTTATATTACGATGGCACTTCTGGCGGCGCTTGATTCGGTAATAGGTGCGGCCAGAGCCCATATGGAAGAAAAGTACGACAGCCTCGTGTTCGGAACAGGTTTTATCTGTAACGCGCTGCTTGCGGCGGTACTGACCTGGATTGGCGATAAACTGGGCATTCCTCTGTATTATGCCGCTATTCTGGTATTCGGCGGCAGGCTGTTTAATAACCTCGCGGTAATGAGGAGAATGGCTATAGACAGGTATAGAAACAAAGATAACAAGATGTAGTGGAAAAAAAGTAAAATTTGCATCAAAACATCATAGAAATAGTGAAACATTTATGATATAATTTTAGAGTAATTGAACATAACTTGGGAGGTACATGCATGCTACAGTTTGACGTAAACGAAACCAAAGCTGCTGAAATAAAGGTTATCGGCGTGGGCGGCGGTGGCTGTAATGCTGTTAACAGAATGATAGAAGCCGGTCTTGAGGGAGTTTCCTTCATGGCTATTAATACAGATAAACAGGCTCTCAACGGCTCAAAGGCCGAGAGTAAACTCCAGATAGGACAGAAGGTAACAAAGGGACTCGGTGCAGGCGCAAATCCGGAAGTAGGTCAGCGCGCAGCCGAGGAAAACATCGAGGATTTAACAAACTTCATGCAGGGCTCCGATATGGTCTTTATCACAGCCGGCATGGGCGGCGGCACAGGTACCGGAGCAGCTCCGGTTATTGCAAAGGCAGCAAAGGACCTCGGCATACTTACCGTAGGCGTAGTAACAAAGCCGTTTACATTCGAGGGCCGCAAGAGAATGAGCCACGCAGAGGTGGGCATCAAGTTCCTCAAAAAATATGTTGATTCACTGGTTGTAGTTCCTAATGACAGACTCCTCCAGATGACAGAAAAAAATACACCGATGCTCGAGGCCTTTACCATGGCCGATGAAGCACTCAGACAGGGTGTTCAGGGCATTTCGGACTTAATTTCCAATCCGGGCATAATTAACGTCGACTTTGCCGATGTTCAGACAGTAATGCGCGATCGCGGAATCGCACATATGGGTATAGGACGAGGCAAGGGCGAGGATCGTGCGGAGCAGGCATTAAAGACAGCAGTTGAAAGCCCGCTTCTCGAAACAAGCATTGACGGCGCAAAGGCAGTGCTCCTCAATATTGCCGGCGGTTACGATATGGGACTTCAGGAAGCCAGCGCAATCGCAGACAAGATTCAGGGAGCTATATCCGAAGATGCTATGCTGATATTCGGTACTACTGTTGATGAAACTCTTCAGGATGAAATCGTAGTAACCGTTATCGCTACAGGTTTCGAAGACAGAGTTGGCGGATTTGCTGCTCCTCAGCAGACCAGTCAGGCACCGCAGGCAGGTGATGATTTATTCGGAGGTACTGCATATGCGGAGCAGAAGGCAAATCCTGAAACCACATCGGGAAGCAGCGATATGCCGGGCTCAACGGACGGTATGGATTTACCGCCGTTCCTGCAAAAGGAATCCACGATCACTTTTGAAGCGCCCGCACCTACAGTATCAACCACATTTGATATTCCGAGCTTTCTTCACAAAAAATAAAACTGCAATGCAGCAGTAGATTACAAGCCGGTGTATACCGGCTTGTTTCTTATACAGGAGTATATTTCATAATGAAAAAGGTCACGTCGCGTGACAACAGAATAGTAAAGCTTTGCAAGCAGCTTTCGCAGCGCAAGTACAGAGACAGGACGGGCATGTATCTGATTGAAGGCCCGAACCTGGTAAAGGATGCGCTGCTTCTTGGCGTGCCTTTGGAAGCAATAGTGGTGCGGGAAGGCTACTTCTTCGAGGGTAGGGACTTCGCGCCTTGTGACATGCCAAAGGACGTGGAGACAGTAGAGCTTGCACAGCAGCTTTTTGAGGAGCTTACAGGCACCGAGCACAGTCAGGGCATAATGGCAGTAGCCTGCCGTGAAAGCTTAAGTGCCGCAGAGTTTTTCCGCAGAGCGGGAGATGATGGAAACATCGTCGTGCTGGACCGCCTGCAGGACCCGGGAAACATCGGGACGATAATCAGAACTGCCGATGCAGCAGGCTACAGAGGTGTAGTGGCAATTAAGGGCTGCAGCGACATATTTTCACCTAAGGTAGTAAGGGCGGCGGCCGGTTCAGTCTTTAGAGTGCCCGTGCTCATTGCGGAAACACCTGAGCAAGCGGCCGGGCAGCTTAAAAAGATGGGCAGGAGGCTAATAGCGACCTGCTTTGATACCGACAAGAGGTATTATGATATCGATATGAAGCGTGGCATCGCACTGATAATCGGAAACGAGGGAAACGGAATCAGCCGGGAGCTTTTGGAGCTTTCCGACGAAAGAGTAAAGATTCCTATGACCGGCAGCATAGACAGCCTGAATGCGGCAGTCGCTGCGGGGATTCTGATGTACGAGGCCCAAAGAGCATAAATTTAGAAAATGGAGATTATTATGAACGCTGAATTAGAAAAAATATTAAAAGAGGCAAAGGAGTCACTCGCTGCAGCGACCACTCCCGAAGACACCGAAAACATCAGAGTAAACATGCTCGGTAAAAACGGCAAGCTTACTATGATTTTAAGATCGATGGGCAGCCTTTCAAAAGAAGAAAAGAAGGAGCTCGGAGCTGCGGCAAATGCTGCAAAGAGAGAGCTCGAGGAGCTTTTAAACGAAAAGGTTGCAGCTGTAAAGGCTGCTGCGCAAAACGCAAAGCTTGCGATGGAAAAGCTCGATGTGACAGAGCCGGGCACACCTGTTGAATTTGGTGCGGAGCATCCTCTCACAGTAACCACAAACGAGCTTGTAAAGGTATTCAATCAGATGGGATTTACCGTAGTTGAAGGACCGGAGGTTGAGACCGTATGGTACAACTTTGATGCATTAAATGCTCCTGTAAACCACCCTTCGCGCGATATGACCGATACATTCTATTTCTCGGAAAATCAGCTGCTGCGCACACACACTTCACCTGACGAGGTGCGTACAATGCAGACTATGAAGCCGCCTTTCAAGGTAGTAATTCCGGGCAGATGCTTCAGATATGACACACCTGACGCTACACATTCGCCTATGTTCCATCAGATGGAGGGACTGGTTATCGGCGAGGGCATCAATATGGCAGACCTCAAGGGCGCTCTTGACAGATTTGCAAAGCTGATGTTCGGAGAGCACGTAAAGACCAGACTTCGTCCTTCGCACTTCCCGTTCACGGAACCGAGTGCGGAAATGGACGTGTCCTGCTTTAAGTGCGGTGGAAAGGGCTGCAATGTCTGCAAGGGCACAGGCTGGATTGAAATACTCGGGTGCGGCATGACTCATCCGCATGTAATAAAGGCAGCGGGTCTTGACCCTGAAAAGTACACAGGCTGGGCATTTGGTATGGGTATTGAAAGAGTAGCCATGCTCAAATACGGCGTGGACGATATCAGACTATTCTATGAGAATGATATGCGTTTCATTTCACAGTTCAAGTAAGTTCAGGAGGGAAAAGACATGTTAACACCTATAAAATGGTTAAAAGATTACGTTGATATAAATATGAATGCCGAGGATTTGGGGAACCTGATGACTACGGCAGGACTCGAATACGAGGATCAAAAGAAATACGGCGAATTAATAGAAAACGTCGTTGTCGGAAAGATAGAAAAGATTGAAAAGCACCCTTCCGCAGACAAGCTGGTTGTCTGTCAAATCAATGTGGGTGGGCCTGAAAACCTTCAGATTGTAACAGGTGCGACAAACATTTACGAGGGAGCAATAGTACCGGTGGCTCTCGACAATTCACGCGTTCCGGGACCGCTGCACGGTCACGAAAAGGAAGAAGGCGGCAGCGTCATCAAAAAGGGCGCTCTTCGCGGTGTTGAATCCAACGGAATGCTCTGCGGACCGCAGGAGCTCGGCTGGGCCGACAAGGTAGCACCTTATATTTCAAAGGACGGAATCTGGCTTTTGCCTGAAGGCGAGGACAGACTCGGCGAAAGCATAGTCAGCGTATTCGACCTCGATCAGGAGGTTGTGGACTTTGGCGTTACTCCAAACCGCCCGGACTGGCTTTCAATGCTTGGCATCGCACGTGAGGTAAAGGCCTTCACGGGCAAGCCGTTTAATCTCAAAAAGCCGGAGGTAAAGGCAGAGGGCAGCGGAAAGGCGGAGGACTATATCTCCGTTGAAATCAGAAATCCTGCCTGCCGCAGATATACGGCGAGAATTATCACGGATGTAAAGATTGAGCAGTCACCTTGGTGGCTCCAGCACAGGCTGATGCTCGCAGGCATGAGACCTATCAACAACATCGTAGATATCACAAACTTTGTAATGCTCGAGTATGGTCAGCCTATGCATGCTTTCGATATCAGCACCGTAGAGGACGGAAAGATTATCGTTGACACTGCAAAGGATGGAGACACATTCGTAACTCTCGACGGAAAAGAAAGAAAGATATACAGCGATACGCTGATGATTAATGACGGCAAAAAGCCTATCGGTATCGCAGGTACCATGGGCGGCCTCAATTCGGAAATCGAGGAAACCACTAAAACCGTTATTCTTGAATCCGCAAACTTCGATTCGAGCAGCATATACCACACAAGCAAAAAGCTGAACATCCGTACGGAAGCTCAGAACAGATACACCCGCGGCGTATCACCTGCAATCTGCGCAGAAGCTGCTGACAGATTCTGCCAGCTCGTTGAGATGGTGGGAGCAGGCAAGGTCGTTCCCGGCATGGTAGATATCTATCCGGACCCTGAGGTTCTGCCGACAACAAAGGTTCGCGTATCCCGTATGAACCTGGTATGCGGAACCAATCTCGACCGCGATACGATGAAGGGATATCTTGAAAAGCTCGACATGAAGGTGGAATACACGGACAGCGCAGATGTGATGCTGGTAACTCCACCGCCTACCAGAAGGGACATGCTCGAAGAGGTTGACTATACCGAAGAGATTGCGAGAATGTACGGCTACGACAAGATCGAGTATTCAATTCCAAAGGATAATATTACTGTAAGCGTTTCAAAGAGCTGGGCTCTTCGCGCGCAGGCACGCCGCCTGATGACGGGCATGGGCGCTTGCGAGATTCAGACCTACTCCTTCGTAAGTCCAAAGGGCGTTGAAAAGATGGGACTGTCCGAGGACAGCTGGGAAAGAAACTTCCTAAAGCTCTTAAATCCTCTCGGTGAAGAGACCTCCGTTATGAGAACTATCCTGACTCCTAACATGCTCGAGGTTCTGGCGCGCAACTTAAATCGCGGTAATTTGCAGGCAAAGGCATTCGAAATCGGTAACACATTCATGCCAAATCTGATCGATCCAAACGATATGCCAAACGAGGAGCTTTCGATGTGCATCGGAATCTACGGCGGAGACGCAGACTTCTTCAGACTCAAGGGCATGGTCGAAGCATTCCTGGACGGAATGGGTATAAAGGACTATAAATTCACTGCAGAGTCCGAGTATGAGCCTTATCATCCGGGCCGCTGCGCACGCATTTCAATCGGCGAGGAAGAGCTCGGCATCATGGGCGAAATCCATCCAAGCGTTGCAAAGAACTTTGAAATCGAGGAAAAGGTATATATCTGTGAGCTGATGTTTGAAAAGTTCCTGAAGCTTTCGGAAAACGAAAAGCATTACAGCCCGCTGCCGAAATTCCCTTCGACAGAGCGTGACATCGCACTCGTTGTTGATGAGGATATTTTGGTCGGAGATCTCGAGGAAGCAATCAAATCATGCGGTGGCGAAATCCTTGAGAGCGTAAAGATGTTCGACATTTATCGCGGACCTCAGGTTGGATTCGGAAAGAAATCGATAGCGTTTAATCTCGTTTACAGAGCTCCTGAAAAGACGCTCACCGATGATGATGTGGCAAAGGTTCACGATGTAGTGCTCGAAGCACTCAGAAATGATTATAAAGCAACCCTTCGCGAGATGTAAAAAAGTAAAGGAGTGACCATGGAAAACAAAGTTAGCGTAAAGATATACGGCCAGGAATATACCATTTCCGGAGAAGAAAGCCGCGAGCATATCATGAAGGTGGCTGACTACGTTGACGGCAAGATGCTTGAAATCAGCAAGCTCGCCCCGGGCACACCACCGCAGGTGGTGGCAATGCTTGCTGCGGTAAACATTGCTGATGAATTTTTCACTGCAAAGCAGGAAAAGGAAGACCTGGAGAAAGCTAACGAGCAGCTCAAAAAAGATACTGAGCACTACGTTAATCTTTGGGATGAAGCCAAGCGCAATTTCATGGCTTACAAAGAAGAAACGAGCTCTGTGAACAGACAAAAAGAGGAGCTGATGAGATCCTTGAGTGAAGCGGAGGCAGAGCTTGAAAAGCTTCGCGAGGAGGTCAGGGAAACCAGAGAAAAGGCATCAGTATCGGAAAGCACACAAATCAGTGAGCTGGAGAAAAAATGCAAAGAGCTCGAGGACAGTTTCTTTGATGTCCAGATGGAAAACATTACATTAAAGAGCGAGGTAGAACACTATAAAAACATGCTATAGTCGGAAGGCACCCGGGGGAAGGATATGAATGAAAAGACATTTAAAGTTCTTGAATACGAAAAAATAATAAAAATGCTTTCGGATCAGGCAGCTTCCGAAATGACCAGGCAGGAACTTTTAAAGCTTCGCCCGAGCACCGACATCAGAGAAATCAGAGATTTACAGGCGGAGACCGGCGAAGCGCTCACTGTGATTGTTCACAAGGGCGCTTTGCCTCTCGGCAGCTTTTATGACATCGCAGGGAGCCTTAATCTGGCGCGCAAGGGGGGCTGCCTTTCAATGAAGCAGCTGCTGGAAATACTCTACAATGTGCGCGTTACCAGGGAGGTAGTAAATTATCTGAAGTCCGATTTACCAAAGCTGCCGATAATAGACGGAATCACCGAGGTTTTGGTTTTACAGAAATACCTCGAGGAAAATATAGACAGATGCATCCTCTCGGAGGATGAGATGGCGGACAATGCGAGCCCCGAGCTGAAATCCATCAGAAGAAAAAAGGTTCAGCAGGGCGAAGCCATTACCGCGAGACTGAATAACATTATCAATTCATCCGCAAACAGGACATATCTGCAGGATGCCATAGTAACCATGCGCGACGGCAGATACTGCATACCGGTAAAGCAGGAGCACAGAGCCCAGTTTCCGGGTATGATTCACGACCGTTCACAGACCGGTGCCACCCTGTTTATTGAGCCGCAGGCAATAGTAAACTTAAATAATGAGCTTCGCGAGCTGGAGCTGGCCGAAAAGGCTGAAATCCAGAGAATACTCGAGGATTTGACCGTCAGTGTTGCGGAGCATTTTCACGAGCTACTGAATAATCAGCAGCTTCTTTGCAAGCTGGATTATATGTTTGCAAAGGGAAAGCTCAGTGCGGCGATGCATGCGGAGCAGCCACAGCTGTCCGAGGACAGCGGTCTGGTACTGAAAGAGGCCAGACATCCGCTTTTGGACAGTAAAAAGGCGGTACCTATTACAGTAACGCTGGGCCGCATTTCGGATGCGGAGGAATATCACACGCTGGTGATAACCGGGCCGAATACGGGCGGTAAAACAGTAACGCTGAAAACAGTCGGGCTTCTCGCAATGATGTTCCAGTCGGGACTTCATATACCGGCTTCGGGAATGTCGAGAATGCCCGTTTACGAAAGAATATATGCTGATATCGGCGATGAGCAGAGTATAGAGCAAAACCTTTCGACATTTTCTTCGCATATGAAAAATATCGTTGAAATTGTCAGGGAAGCAGATCCAAACACTCTGGTTCTGGTCGATGAGCTTGGAGCGGGTACCGACCCGACAGAGGGTGCGGCACTTGCGATATCCGTGCTTGAACATGTGCGCAGGCGCGGCGCCTTTACGGTTGCGACGACGCACTACAACGAGCTGAAGAAATATGCAATATCCACGCAGGATGTAGAAAATGCCTGCATGGAGTTTGATGTGGAGACGTTGTCGCCGACTTACAGGCTGCTTGTGGGTGTGCCGGGCAGGTCGAATGCGTTTGAAATCAGCAGAAAGCTGGGGCTTGACGGAGAGGTCATAGATGACGCAAGGGCACTTCTTGAGAGCGGAGACATCGAGTTTGAAGAGGTCATAACCTCGCTCGAGGCAGACCGTCGTGCGGCTGAGGCTGAACGTGAGGATGCGGCTGCTCTCGGTGCGGAAATCAGAAGGCAGAAAGAAGAAATAGACAAGCTAAAGGCAAAGATTGAAGGCGAAAAGGACAAAATCCTGGCGCAGGCACGCGAAGAAGCGCGCAGCATAATAAAGGATGCCCAGGAAACGTCAAAGGAAGTTCAGCAGGAGCTCAAAGAGCTCGCAAAGATGGATTCGCTCGGCGAGCGTACCCGGCGCTATGATGAAAACAAACGCAGGCTGAATCAGGCGGAAAAGAAATACCGCGAAAAGATTGTGGTCAGCGAGGAGTTTGAATCGGCAAAGCCTGAGGATATTAAAATCGGGTCACAGGTAAAGGTGATGTCAATCGGCCAAAACGGTGAAGTAATCAGCCTTCCGGACGCATCAGAAAGTGTGCAGGTTCAGGTCGGCGTGATGAAGATGACCGTAAAGGTGAGCGACCTGATGCTGCTGAATGTGAAAAGAAAGAAGGTTAAAGAGGAATTCCGGGGGACAAAATATGGTACAATGTATCGTACGAAGTCTCAGCAGATTTCTCTTTCGATAAATATTGTCGGCAAGAACCTCGACGATGCCATGATGGAGGTCGACAAATATCTTGACGATGCCATGATAGCAAATCTCGAAAACGTGACGATAATTCACGGCCGTGGCGAAGGAATTCTTCGAAACGGAGTGCAGAATCTGTGCAAAAAGCACAAGGCGGTTGCATCTTACCGCAAAGGCAAATACAATGAAGGTGGCGATGGTGTAACCATTGTGACTCTAAAGAAATAACTCGGAGGAAAGAAGTGTACTTGATCAGCGCGTGCCTTCTCGGTGAAAACTGCAAATATAGCGGCGGAAACAACCTCAGCGATTGCGTGAAATCGTTTGCGGAAAAGCACAGCTTCATGCCTGTCTGCCCGGAGGTTGCCGGTGGGCTTTCCGTGCCGAGACACCCTTGTGAGATTCGCGAGGATGCGGCTGGTGGTAACACTGCCGTGGTTAATGACATCGGCGAGGATGTGACGGCTGCCTTTGAAAGCGGCGCGGAGGAAACGCTTAGGGCTGCGCAAAAGGAGGCCCGAGCCCGAGGAGAGATTATCGAAGGGGCGATATTAAAGAAAAACAGTCCGTCCTGCGGGAGCGGAAGCATTTACGACGGGACGTTTTCGCATACGCTGATTTGCGGCGACGGGATATTCGTCCGAAGACTCAGGGAAATTGGGATACCGGTTTGGAATGAAGAAAGAAAGGATTTATTATGATTGATTATAAAGAATTAGTTGCAAAGGCAATATATGATGCAGGCGTGGGCCTGGAGCTCCCGGAAATTATGGATGTTGTAGAGGTACCTGCCGATGACAAGATGGGAGACTATGCTTTCCCTTGCTTCAAGCTCGCAAAGGTGCTTAAGAAAGCACCTCCTATGATTGCAAAGGATATAGCGGGAAAACTCGAAGGGAATCCGCTTTTTGCAAAGGTTGAACCTGTTAACGCATATGTAAACATGTTTATGAGCAAAGAGGAATTCGTAAAGAGCGTTCTCTCCGAAGTAATCGAAAAGGGTGAAGGCTACGGACGCAGTGACATCGGCGGCGGCAAGACCGTTATCGTAGAGTATTCATCTCCTAACATTGCAAAGCCTTTCCATATCGGACACATCAGATCCACTGTAATCGGTAATGCCATCTACAAGCTTTACGATGCACTCGGCTACAAGACAGTAAGGATTAACCACCTCGGCGACTACGGCACGCAGTTCGGAAAGATGATTTGCGCATACCGCCACTGGGGTAACGAGGAAGACGTAAAGAGAGAGCCTATCAAGACTCTCCTCGAATACTATACAAAGTTCCATGTTGAGGTTGAAACTCATCCTGAGCTCGATGATGAGGCAAGAGCAATCTTTGCAAAGCTCGAAAAGGGCGAGCCTGAGGAAGTGCGTCTGTGGCAGTGGTTCAGAGACGAGTCACTCAAGGAGTTTAACCGCGTATATGACATGCTCGGAATCAGCTACGATTCGTATGCAGGCGAAAGCTTTTACTCAGACAAAATGCCTGCAATCGAAAAGGAGCTCGAGGAAAAGGGCCTCATGAAGGAATCCGAGGGCGCAATGATAGTGGACCTCGAGCCTTACGGAATGCCGCCTGCACTTATAAAGAAGTCCGACGGTTCATCCCTCTACATTACCAGAGACCTCGCGGCAGCAAATTACCGCAAGGATCACTACAATTTCTACAAGAATCTATACATCGTTGCATCCCAGCAGAATCTGCACTTCCAGCAGTGGATCAAGATCCTCGAGCTGATGGGCAGAGAATGGGCGCACGACTGCGTACATATTCCTTTCGGACTTGTGTCACTCGAAGACGGCACAATGTCCACCAGACACGGCAGAGTCGTATTCCTCGAGGATGTATTAAACCGTGCGGTTGAAAAGACAAAGGAAATCATACTTGAAAAGAATCCTAATGCGGAAAACGTCGACGAAATAGCAAAGGCTGTTGGCATTGGCGCAGTTATTTTCCAGGAGCTTTCAAACAGCAAGATAAAGGACTATGTATTCAGCTGGAACAAGGTATTAAACTTTGAAGGCGAGACGGGCCCTTATGTTCAGTATGCACATGCAAGAGCATGCTCAGTACTCAGAAATGCGGGTGATTCAGTGGTTGCGGCAGCACAGAAGGTTGAAAGCCTTGACATGAATTATCTCACAGGCGAGTCCGCATACAAGCTTGCAAAGGAAATCTATGACTTCCCTGCAGCTATTTTAGAGGCAGCCGAAAAGTACGAGCCGTCAATTCTGACACGCCACATTGTTGATGTCGCTCAGAGCTTTAACAAGTTCTACTATGACGAGCACATTCTCGTTGACAACGAAGCCGAAAAGCTTGCAAAGGTGGCGCTCGTTTATGCGGCAAAGTCAACAATTGCGGCAGGACTTAATCTCCTCGGCATGAAGGCACCTGAAAAGATGTAAGAGGTAAAACTTTGAGATACGAAGGAATGATATATCGCCCGCCAAGTGAGGCATACAGCTACCTTTTACAGGTGACTGTGGGCTGTTCGCACAACAAATGCACATTCTGCAGCATGTACAAGGACAAGAAATTTCACGTTCGTCCCATGGCAGAAATTCTCGAAGACCTCAGCATGGCACGCGAGTACTATGACCGCGTGGGCCGCATTTTTCTGTGCGACGGCGATGCGCTGTGCCTTGCAAACAGCAAGCTGCTTACGATACTTTCCCGCATAGCCGAGCTATTCCCGGAGTGCGAGAGAGTCACAACCTACGGCCGCGCCGGAGACATAAACAGAAAGACCGATGAGGAGCTTATTGCGCTTCGCAAGGCAGGGCTTGCTATGGTGTATATCGGCGCAGAGTCGGGCTCTGATGAAGTCCTCAGAAGGGTAAACAAAGGCAGCAGCCGCGAGGAAATAATCGCGGCCGTTCAGAAAGTGGAGCGCTGCGGCATTATGGCGAGTGTGACGTTTATCAGCGGACTGGGCGGAAAAGAGCTTATGCGGGAGCATGCTGTAAAAACGGGCTCGATGATAACCGAAATGGGAGCGTCTTATGTGGGGCTTTTGACACTGATGACAGAGCCTCTGGCGCCGCTTACCGGAGCGATAGCGCGCGGTGAGTTTCAGGTACTGACCGGTGAAGAGGCCGTGGCGGAGACTCTGCTGATACTGAAAAATGTGGGGATTCCAAAGAAGTCCTGTGTATTTCGCATGAACCACGCTTCAAACTATCTGTCGCTTCGCGGGAATCTTCCGGAGGATCGCGACAGGATGATTGCACGCTGCGAGGCTGCGCTAAAGGATACGGGAATGCTGAAAAGCGAAATATTCAGAGCGCTGTAGGAAGGGCAAAATGAAGATACTTATCACAACACTCAATTCACAATATGTACACTCAAATCTGGCAGTTAAATACCTTTATTCGGTATGCGCCGAAGAGACACCGGGGATTGAGATTCGTGAATATACCATAAACAATGACGATGCTTATGTATATGGGGAAATAGTAAAGGGCGACTATGATTTAGTTGCCTTTTCTTGCTATATCTGGAATATCGAGCAAACCTTGCGCCTTGCGGAGAACCTGAAAAAAGCATGCCCCGAAACGAAGATTCTTTTGGGCGGTCCGGAGGTGAGCTTTGACGGAGCGACGATAATGCTGAGAAACGCCTTTATCGATTATGTCATTTCGGGAGAGGGTGAATATGCGTTCCATGAGTGCGTAAAGGCGCTTCGGGCGGTGGAGGACAATATTACGGACCTTGCGACAGTGCTTCCTGCGATACCGAGCCTGACCTACAGGCTGGGCGGGGATGTGTTTGTAAATCAGCCTGCACCGCAGCTGACGATGGACTCGCTGCCGTTTCCGTATAGCTTTATTGTTCCTGAGAGCGATAAAATCATATATTATGAGTCGTCGAGGGGATGTCCGAGGAGATGCTCCTACTGTCTGTCGTCGATAGAAAAGAGTGTACGCTCGCTTTCGATGGAAAGAATCCGGAGGGACATACAGTATTTCCTGCTGAAAAAGGTCTCTCAGGTTAAGTTCATAGACAGAACCTTTAACTATGACAGGAAAAGGGCGTACGATATTTTAAACTACATAGTAAAGAATGATAACGGCGTGACGAATTTTCATCTGGAGCTTTGCGCCGATTTAATAGACGATGAAACCGTCAGCCTGCTGAGAGGAGCGCGAAAGGGGCTTTTCCAGCTCGAGATAGGTGTGCAGTCGACAAACCGCGACGCGCTTTCGGCAGTTAACCGCAGCACGCAGGTAAAGGAAGTGCTCGAGAACATATTCACTCTTGCAGGACCGGGAAATATCGAGGTGCACGCGGATTTAATTGCAGGGCTTCCGTTTGAGGATTACGTTTCGTTTGGAAAGTCATTTGATAATGTCTACAGGACGGGTGCGCAAAAGCTGCATCTGGGCTTTCTTAAGCTGTTAAAGGGTACAGCCATCAGGAGGGATGCCGAGAAATACGGATATGTTTACAGAGATTATCCGCCTTACGAGGTGATTTCGAATAAATTTATCTCGGCTAAAGAGCTGGTGCGTCTTCATGGGATAGAAAAGGTGCTCGACTACTATTACAACAGGGGCGGCTTTTCGAGGGCGCTTAAGTTTTTGATAGCAAAGGCATCGCCAAAGGGAGCGTTTGCTTTCTATGAGGCTTTTAGTGATTATTACTGCGAAAAAGGATATCAGCATTCAAACCACCGAAAGGAAGATTTGTATCGTATCCTAAACGGTTTTGCGGAATCAAAGGAAGAGGAATTTCCGGGAATTGCCGAGCAGGCGCGTCACTATATGATGGAGGATATGCGCGAAGCAATGAATTTTGATGCTGTAAAGAAATTTGAGCGAAAGGGGTGGAGTCTTGATTAAGCTTTCAAGCAGATTAAATAAATATTTTGAGCCCTACCTGAAGAGATTCATTTTTGATGAGCTTTCGCCATCAGCACTCAGTAGAATGGGAATTGTGGACGTACTCGGAGATGTGCCGGTGCCGCTTCAGGAAGAGGATATGAAAAATATCGCCGAGGGCAAGGGAGTCACTTCCGCGCGTCTTGCCGTGAATATGGCTTATGTGCTTGGCTGCGTGCCGGATTTTAAATATGCGGGCGATTATCTCAGCTTCCTGAAAAAGCTGTTCAAGGGCGGACTGTATCAGGGCATAATCAAAGCCGGCGAAGCTGAAGCAGACAGCGGGGCGCTGGAGAGTGCCTGCATCTACTTCAGGGCGGCGCTGACAATCAGGCCGGGTGAGCTTTCCGCACTGTACGGCTACACGATGATATGCAGGGAGCTGTATCTTGAGGCGGGCAAGGTGGAGGACGAGGCTCCGCGCTTTGCCGAGATGTCAGATGAGGCCAGAAACGAGTACATAGGTCTTTTCAAGGCGGAAGCTGTGGAGCTTTTGGAACAGATGACCATTGAGTACCCGGATTTTGCGGATCCTTACTATTTCCTCGGATATGCGTATCTCAACATGGGACTTTATATAAAGGCCGACCTCACATTCAAGGATTACCTTTCAAAGGGCACGGATTTTGAAAAGAAAGAGGATGCGAGGAGTCGCCGTGAGCAGCTGGTAGTTCCGGTAAAGATTGAAAACGGGATAAATGCGGTTACGGGAGGCCGCTTTGAAGAGGGAATAAAAATCCTTTCGGAGCACGCGGGCACGGATGCCGCAAAGGGCTGGTGGCCGATTCATTACTATCTGGGGATGGCTTATCTCAGATGTAATATGCTTTCTGAGGGTGTTTCCGAGCTTAGGGAATGTCTGAAATTAAATCCTTCGCATATGGACTCGATGGAGGAGCTGATATGGGCCTACGAGGCTCTGGGTGAGCCTGAGAACGAGGAAAAGTATAAAAAGAAGCTGGAACTCGTCAGGGGCTATGCAAAGGAGGACGGGCTCAGTTTGTAAAGTTCTTCGTAAACTTGCAAATTTCGATGCAATTTTTTCGAAAAGCTCGTCGAAGGTCTTGACAGAAGGCCTTATAAATGGTAGTATATTTCTTGCGGTTGTCAATTTCGATAACTGTATGTGGCGGTGTAGCTTAGTTGGCTAGAGCGTCCGGTTCATACCCGGAAGGTCGGTGGTTCGACTCCACTCGCCGCTACCATATTTGGGGGTTTA
>ODAI013960822.1_pt1 | contig 59891 bp, 37 predicted proteins | sample 1539321 | NCBI WGS metagenome assembly ODAI01 (sample SAMN02144231, study PRJEB22623) | gut metagenome | biome: sheep rumen | host: Ovis aries | place: New Zealand | reverse complement strand
CCAAATCTACTCCAAAATCAACTAAAAACAATTGAAAGCTAATTTTTAGAACATACCATAAGTAACTGAACAAATTTAATTGATGATAATTCGTGATCAATTCGATAATTATGTTTTATATAAACACGAATTGCCATGAATTGGCCTTGAATTTATCATGAATATTTTATATAAACTATTTTTGTTTGCCTACTTAATTTATTTACTCGCAACTTTTCTTGAAAAAACTTTGCTACATCTTTTATTTTTCTTACATTTGTACCCAAATAGCAATCAGCATCTATGATATAGAGTGATTTTAACGCTATTGCAGATGGGGTTCCATATAGAATGCATTGGACACTCTGGTGAATTTTGCTATCACTATCCCTATGTCTATGAGTTGACAAAATGGTGGATGCCCCCCCAAATATTAATCATCGGAATAACAAACAAGAAAAAGACATGAAAAAGAATCTGTTATGGATGCTGGCTGCCGTCCTACTCATTTGCAGCCCTGCAATGACATCGTGCAGCAAAGACGATGACAACTCAACGTCGGTGACCAAGAAGGAGTACTTCGCCTCGTGGAATGAGTGCCCTGCACTGACAGCCCTAAAGGAATACGTGGAGGACGTGACGAATCCCAATTCACCCAACTACATTGAAGAAGCAGACCGCATAGCCACCTTCGACATGGACGGGACCTTCGTGGGGGAGCTCTATCCATCTTACTTTGAGTATAACCTGCTGGAATATCGTGCCCTGGACGACCCCAACTACAAGGACAAAGCACCAGAAGATGTGCGTGAGGCCGCACAGAACATCCGCAATTTTGTACGCAAAGGCACTGCCTTACCCGACCACTTCGACATGATTCATGCCCATGCAGCTGCTAAGGCCTACGCCGGAATGGATTTGAAGGAGTTCGATGCTTACGTAAAAGCATACGCTGCCCAACCTGCCAATGGGTTCACAGGCATGACTTACGGAAGTGCCATCTATCAACCCATGAAAGAAGTATTTGAGTATTTGAAGGACAACGGGTTCACCTACTACGTAGTGTCAGGAAGCGACCGCTTCATCTGCCGTGCTTTGGCTGAACCACTTGGCATCGCCCCTAACAGAGTCATCGGGATGGATGTGAAGCTTGTCTCTTCCAGCCAAGGCGATGTGGCTGGTGTTGACTACACAATGGGAAAAGAGGAAGACCTAATCCGCACAGACGAACTCATCATCAAGAACCTTAAAACCAACAAGGTGCTGCAGATTTCGCAGGAAATCGGCAAAGTGCCCGTCCTTTCGTTTGGCAACAGCAGTGGCGACCAAGCCATGCACAACTACTGTCTGAGCAACACACATCGTTCTGCTGCCTTCATGCTCGTGGCCGACGATGATGTGCGCGATCACGCAAACCGCCAGAAGGCCCTCAATCTGGCCACCAAATGGCGCGATGCCGGCTATAACGTCATCTCCATGCGCGACGATTTCCGCACCATCTACGGGTATGGAGTGGAGAAGACCGACTTCAGTTTCCCTGAATAATCTACATTATCGCGATCCATAAAAGTGGCGGTAGTGTCTGACACAAGATGACACCACCGCCACTTTCGGCTTTATTTCGCAGAACAGACAACGTTCCTTCTCCTTAGCAGTCGCCTCGCCTCAACAGGAGTCACTTACTTCTTTGGCTGATTAAGACTGAGGGAGAGCCATCGGTAGAGGAAACGAAAAACGAAGCAATACCTTTGTCTTGATTCTTTTCCTCAAAAGCCTCAATCTTATCCTTATTCGACAGCAGGAAGTCAATATCGTCATATGCATTCATGAGGCAGTATTTCTTGTAAGAATTGATGTCGAAATGCTCCGAATGCCCAGTGGCGAGATTGGTGACTGTCTGGTTAGGCAGATCCACCTTCACCTCCGTTTGAGGATTGGCTTGGATACAATCGAAGAGTTCCTGGTGAAACGCTTTGCTCACCACAACTGGGAGCACGAAGCAGTTAAGCAGGTTGTTACGATGGATGTCGGCGAAGGAACTGGAGATGACCACACGAACTCCATAACCAGCAATGGCCCATGCTGCATGTTCACGACTGGAACCAGAACCCCAGTTCTGTCCCCCCACAATGATTTCGTGCACACCCTTGCAAGGTGCCTCAGCATACTCTGGTTTGTTCATCACGAAATCTTCTATGGGGTTACCCGAAGCATCGAACCGAAGGTCGTGCATAAAAGCATTGCCAAAGAACTGTGGGTCGCGCGTTGTGCTTGCCAAGTAGCGAGCAGGAATTATGAGGTCGGTATTGCAATTGTCAATCTGAATAGGGATGCAGGTTGACTGAATGATGTCAAATTTTTCTTTCATATCGTTCTACTTTCTTGGATCGGTTACTACTCCTGTAATAGCAGAGGCTGCTACAACCAAAGGCGAAGCCAAGATGGTGCGAGCACCCGGGCCTTGACGCCCTACGAAGTTACGGTTGCTGGTCGAGATAGATAGTTTTCCAGCAGGCACTTTGTCAGGATTCATAGCAAGGCACGAAGAGCAGGAAGGAAGACGAAGTTCAAAACCAGCCTCCTCCAAAATCTTGTCGATGCCCTCGTCAATAATCTGCTGACGCACCAACCACGAACCAGGGACCAGCCAAGCCACCACATTGTCAGCCTTCTTCTTTCCTTTCACCACAGAGGCAAAGGCACGGAAGTCTTCAATGCGGCCATTGGTGCAAGCACCAAGGAAACAATAATCCACTGGCACTCCCTCGAGTTTCTGACCTGGCTCGAATTGCATATATTCAAGCATGCTGAGGAATTGGGCGCGGTCTGCTTCTGGAATCTTTTCCAAAGTGGGGATGCACTCGTCAATAGCAATGCCTGCACCAGGATTGGTTCCGTAGGTGATGCGAGGAGCAATATCCTCGGCACGATAGGTCACCTCCTTATCAAACACTGCATCAGCATCGGAATAGAGCTTGCGCCATTCAGCCACAGCTTTGTCCCATGCCTCTCCCTTCGGAGCATACTCACGACCTTTCAGATAGGCAAAAGTGGTCTCGTCTGGAGCTATCAAACCCGCACGACTACCCATCTCAATAGAAAGGTTAGAAAGTGTCAGTCGTCCCTCCATACTCATATTGCGTACAGCAGCCCCTGCATACTCCACTGCATATCCTGTAGCACCGCTGGTAGTCATCTGTGCCATAATGTACAGAGCCACATCCTTCGCTGTAGTGCCTTTAGGCAACGTGCCCTCAATATTGATGCGCATTGTCTTGGGCTTACTCTGCAAAATACATTGCGAAGCGAGCACCTGCGCCACCTCGCTCGTTCCGATGCCCATTGCTATAGCACCCACAGCACCATGTGTGGAAGTGTGGGAGTCGCCACACACAATAGTCATGCCAGGCAGGGAAAGAGCCTTCTCCGGCCCCACCACATGAATGATGCCGTTGTCTTTCGTACCCATTGCAAAGTGCTTGATACCAAACTCCTCGCAGTTGGCTTTCAGCGTCTCCACCTGTTTACGCCCCACAGGGTCGTGGATTACCTCCTGCTGGTCGGAAGGCGTGTTGTGGTCGGGCATCGCCACCACGTGGTCTGGACGGAACACCTTGATGTTTTTGTCTCTCAGCGTATCGAACGCTTGTGGGCTTGTCACTTCATGTGCATACAAGCGGTCGATGTACAAATGCGTTGGTCCATCCTCCACATTCTGCACCACATGGGCATCCCAAATTTTATCAAAAAGAGTCTTTCCCATAGTTTAATTGCGGAATTTATTGATACAATCAATGTAGGCCTCAACTGATGCGGTGACGATATCGGTGTTGGCACCGAAGCCGTAGTAGAGGTGGTTGTTGTACTCCACCTGCATGTGCACTTTACCCATATCGTCCGATCCCTTGGAAATAGCCTGAATAGTGAACTCTTTGAGTGTCATCTGACGCTTGATAATCTGCTTCAGAGCTTTGATAGCCGCATCCACAGGACCATTGCCCGATGCCGCTGCCTCGAAGTGTTCGTTGGCGATGGCAAGCCCGATAGAAGCCACACTCTTCACACCCATACCCGTAGTCACCTGTAGATAGTCGAGCTTCACACTGTGAGTTTCTGAGCGGTCGGCACCAGCCAACACGAGAATGTCATCGTCGGTCACTTCTTTCTTACGATCGGCTAATTTGAGGAATGCTTCATAAACTTTGTCGAGTTTCTCACCTTCCACCTCCACACCGTTCACATGCAGACGATGCTTCAAGGCTGCACGTCCAGAACGAGCGGTCAGTACAATAGCGTTGTCATCGATTCCGACTTCCTTGGGATCCATAATCTCGTAGGTTGAAGCATTCTTCAGCACACCATCTTGATGAATGCCACTCGAATGTGCAAAAGCATTCTTTCCCACGATGGCTTTGTTAGGCTGTACAGGCATATTCATCAAGCTGGACACCATACGGCTTGTTGAGTAAATCTTTGTTGTATTGATGTTCGTTTCGATGTTGAAATAGGGGTGTGTCTTGAAGGCCATCACCACCTCCTCCATCGAGGTGTTGCCCGCACGTTCGCCAATACCATTGATGGTTGTTTCCACTTGTCTTGCACCTGCCAGCACACCAGCGATGGTGTTGGCTGTAGCCATACCAAGGTCGTTGTGACAGTGAGTAGAGAGGATTGACTTGCCTGCAGCAAACGCATCTACATGCTCATACAGATACTTAATCTTCTCAGAATACTCGCCAGGGAAACGGAAGCCCGTCGTATCGGGGATATTACATACCGTAGCTCCAGCCTTAGTCACAGCGTCAATCACGCGAGCCAGGTACTCATTGTCCGTTCGGCCAGCGTCCTCGGCATAGAACTCCACATCCTCCACATACTTTTTGGCATATTTCACTGCAGCCGCCGCACGCTCGATAATTTCTTCGGGAGTAGAGTTGAATTTGTACTTAATGTGTGAAGGCGATGTGCCTATGCCCGTGTGGATGCGCTTCCGCTTGGCATATTGCAAAGCCTCTGCTGCGCAGTCGATGTCCTTCTCCACCGCACGAGTCAACGCACAGATGGTGGGCCAAGTAACCGCTTTGGAAATTTCCACTACACTGTTAAAATCGCCTGGGCTGGAGATAGGGAAACCTGCCTCGATGACATCCACGCCCAATGTTTCCAACTGCTTGGCCACCTGAATTTTCTCAACCGTGTTGAGCTGACATCCAGGCACTTGCTCGCCATCGCGCAACGTGGTGTCAAAAATAAATAATCTGTCTGCCATTTTATTTAATTTAATTATTGTTCTCACAATCAAAAGGCACATACTCAAATAAAAGTAAAACCTTCCCCACGACTGTGAGAAAGGTTAAACATACTTCTACTATTGTTATGCCTGATAACACATGCACACCTCTCTCACCTCCGACTCTGTAAGTCGCAGGACCAGAAGGTTTAATAGTGATGTGTTGCTCATTGTCATTTTTCTGAAATTATTGCTGCAAAGATACCACTTTCTTTCCAAACGCACACCATTTTTGCAAAAAAACTTTCAAAAACATAACTAATTAGCCCAATCGATGGGTCTTGTGAAACATTTCCATTGCAAATCGGAGAAAAATTGCAGGAATCCTTGCACGTTCCACCGATTTGTTTTACATTTGCCACAACAATTTTAACAAGTGAATAAACTAACTCAAATTAACCACCCCAACACAACACCCACATGAAGAAACTATTGTTGAGCGTCTGGACACTGTGCTGCGCAGTGACAGGACTGGCACAAGTATCGTTTGGACACCCCGAACAGCTGAATGACAACTGGCTCTTTCTCCGAGCCGATTCAAGTTGGAACATCTACGAAAAGCCAGAGATGAAGGACCCGCAATTTGACGATTCGCGTTGGCAACGCATCACACTTCCCCACGATTGGGGAGTAGAGCAGCCCATGTCGCCCGACAAAGGCTCGTGCCAAGGCTACTTGCCTGGTGGCATAGCCTGGTATCGACGTCATTTGAGACTCACGCCTCAACAGGGGAAGCATTACTACATCTATTTCGAGGGGGCTTACAACCACTCTGAAGTGTATGTGAACGGACAGCTCTTGGGCAAGCGTCCCAGCGGCTTTGCCTCGTTCCTTTACGACATGACCCCCCATCTGAAAAGCGAGGAGAATGTACTCGCCGTGCGAATTGATCATTCAGCTGAAGCCGACTCGCGTTGGTACACAGGTTCGGGCATTAACCGCAACGTGTGGGTGGTCACTGCCCCCGACGTGCATTTAGCACAATGGGGCACAGCCTATCGGCTAAAGCATATCTCAGCCAAGAAAGCCGAAGTGGAAGTAGATGTGGAAACCAGTGATGTCCGTTCCGACAAAGGAAAGAGGCTTTCACTCCAAGCCATCGTGGAGCTGAGCGACGCAAGTGGAAACATCGTTGCGACTGCAAAGACAGCCATCGACACGCAGGAAAAGAAGACGGTCACACTCTCTGTCACCAATCCACAACGCTGGACATTGGACAGTCCTTATCTCTACACATTGACCACTCGCCTTCTGAACGGCACAGAAGAAGCAGACCGCTCGCTAGTGAAAGCAGGACTGCGCACGCTGGAATTTTCCCCCACAAAAGGCTTCGCTTTGAATGGACAAAGGATGAAAATAAAGGGTGTATGTGTACATGACGATGCAGGCGTACTGGGCACAGCCGTACCAGCTGAGGTGTGGAAACGGAGACTCATCGAGCTGAAAGCCATCGGAGCCAATGCTATCCGCCTGAGCCATAATCCACATGCGCCAGAATTTTACGACCTGTGCGATGAAATAGGTCTGTTAGTGATGGACGAGGCCAGCGACGAGTGGGAGTTTCCCAAGCGCAAATGGATGAAGGGATGGAACCAGGGAAAACCCGCCTTTGAGGGCACATACACCTATTTCGCAGAATGGATAGACCGTGATGTGGCCGACATGGTGCGCCGCGACCGTTGCCACCCCAGCGTATTCCTCTGGAGCATCGGCAACGAAGTGGACTACCCCAACGACCCCTACTCCCACCCCGTGCTCGACGGAGGAACGAATGGTTTCACTCAGCCCATGTACGGAGGTTACAAGCCCGACCAGCCCAATGCCGAGCGCATCGGCCTCATCGCCCAGCGACTGGCCAAGATTGTGAAGGGCATCGACTCTTCACGTCCCACCACAGGTGCTTTGGCAGGAGTGGTCATGTCGAACGAAACGGCCTACCCTGGAGCCATCGATGTGGTGGGCTACAACTACACAGAAAGCCGTTATGATGAAGACCACCAGAAATATCCCCAGCGCATCATCTACGGCTCAGAAAACCGTCATGACTTTGCTGCCTGGAAAGCCGTGCGCGACAACGAGCACATCTTTGGTCAGTTCCTTTGGACAGGCATCGACTACTTAGGCGAAAGCGGCGTGTGGCCAGCACGCGGATCAAGCGCAGGACTGCTCGATCTGGCTGGACAGCGCAAGCCCAACGGATGGTATAGGGCATCCCTTTGGAGCGAGAAGCCTGTATGCTACATTGGCACCTATCCAGTAGGTCCTCAACGATATGGTTCACGCAACAACAACCAGCGAACCACCCAAGTATCGTCCTATGCTAACGACCTTTGGAACTACAACGAAGGGCAGCTCATCCGCGTGGTGTGTTACACCAATGCACAGTCCGCCCATCTCACCCTCAATGGTCAACCCATCGGTGGAGAGCCACAGCGCGATGAGAACACCAACATCCTCTACTGGGACATAGACTATGCTCCAGGCACTTTACTTTGCACAGCCGACAATCAAGCCACCTACGAAGTGAAGACCACCAAAGCACCCAAAGCCCTGCGCCTCACCACCGATGGCGGCATGCACATCTTTGCCGAAGTAGTGGACGAAGACGGCAATGTGGTGAAGCAGGCTGACAACGAAGTGACCCTGAGAGTACGCGGAGGCAGACTCCTCGGCATGGAGAACGGCAACATGCAAGGTGGCGGCATGCCCTTCAGTCAGCGCAACCCGCGCCTCCGTGTGCAAGGAGGCCGCCTCGTTGCCTACATCAAAGCCCAAGGCAATGGACCCGTCACCGTAACTGCCACATCGCCCTTTCTGGAAAGTGATAGCGTGCAAATAGGGAAATAAAGGATTGACCACAAATCATCTTTCCGAATTGTTCAGGTTCTTCTTAAAATCGGAGGGCGACATACCAGTCTTCCGATGAAAAAGGCGTGCAAAATGGTTGGGATAGACAAATCCCAACTGCTGAGCTATTTCTGTAACCGTCATGTTAGTGCTGACCAACATGGTTTTAGCCGCTTCAATAATTTTGCCTTGCACATATTCCTGTGCCGTGATGTGCAATTCCCGTTTCACCACATCGCCAAAGTAATTGGACGACCATTGAAACTGCTCAGCACACCAAGCCACAGTGGGTTGCCCTTTCTGCTCAGGCAATCCGCTGGAGAGGTAGTTGTCTAACAGAGTGCTCAGGCGAGTCTGAATGTCGTTGTTAGCTTTACGCTTCACGTCAAACTGCCGTTCGTAGAACCGCTTGCAGTAACTGAGCATTTGCCCGATGCCCAGACGAAGCATGTGCCCAGTCAGATGGTCATCGGGTGTGTGGAGTTCGGCATAAATGGTAGCAAAACAATTCAGAAGGATGTTTCGTTCGGCAGCAGAAAGCAGAAGAGCTTCCTGCACATCGTAACTGAAGAAGTTGAACATGTAGAAGTCGCGTCCAAGACCTGTCTTGATGAGCAGTTCTGGGCGGAACACCAGCATCCACCCTTTCGGCTTCACATCGGGGTTGAGTTGCACGCTCACCTCCTGCCCCGGCATCATGCTGAACACCGTTCCCGCTCCATAGCGCATGCTCTTCCCTCCCTTCATTAATGCACCAAAATCAGCATCCATCAGCACCACGCAGTACATGCCAAAATCAGTGGGACGAAACAGCGAGAGATCAGCACGCGACAAATCGCCCACACTCACCATCGAGTGCAATGTGGGCTGATGAAAATAGGCGTTATACTCGTCTATGTTCTGAATCCGTTTCATCACATTGTCCGTTTCCATCAGCCACAAATGTAAGTCTTTTTCTTAAAAGAAAATATATAAATATGTAAAATATCTCGCTTTTCTGTTAAAAAAGCGCAAGAGATAACCTATTTTGCCTTTCCTTATGCAAGAAAAAACGAAGAAAAACGTTTAACTTTGCACAGGAATAGACAACAGAGTAGATAACCATTGTCAACAATGTTTAGCAAATATGATTAACAAACTAAATACTACACCTATTATGAAACGGACAATTTTACTGGCAGCCATTGCTGCCTGGGGATTCAACCCGACATGGGCTGACGACTATCCCTATTTGATGTTCCAGACAGCCGATGGTTCCACGACAGCTGTGACAGCATCGGACCTCACCATCACTTTCTCAGACGGCAAACTCATTGCCACCAATGCTGAAGGCACCCAGACCCTCAATCTGACCAACCTCAGTAAGATGTATTTCTCGGCCACAGGCGATGCCAATGCCATTGAGGACGTGAAAGCAGACGGACAGCTGAACATGAGTCAAGAACCAGTGGAAGTGTTTACCCTGACGGGCATCTCCATCGGAAAATATGACACGCTCCAGCAGGCCAAGAGTTCGTTGAGCCAAGGCATCTACGTAGTGAAAAGTGCAAGTAGAACCCTTAAAATCGCCGTGAAATGACCATGAAAAGAATTGCAGCTTACCTCTCAGCCCTCCTGCTTGCAGCAGCAGCCCAAGCACAAACCCTCAACGTAGTCACAGGCAACGTCACTTACCAGTATCCAGCTGCCAGTTTGGGCGACATGACCTACAGCGGAGGCACCTCGCTGACCATCTTAGGCAAAACCTTCGCCATCAGCGACATCACCAAAATATATGTGGAAAGCAGCCAACAGGCGACAGACAACTTAGAGGACAACCAAGTGGCGGTGACCTACAACGGTAACACAGCCGCCGTGACTGTAGCTGGCAACGTGGCAACTTACGTCACCCCCACGGTCAGCGGAGGTCACGTCAGCATCGCACAAAGCAACACCGATGCTGTGGATGGCGACGAAATCACTTACACCCTTTCAGGCACCACTACCGACGGCGAGTTCGCCCTCTCTGGCTCTTACAAATGTACAGTAGCCCTCAACGGTGTAACACTAAACAACCCAAGCGGGGCAGCCATCAACATCACCAACGGCAAGCGCATACAAGTGAGTGCTAAGAAGGGGACAGTGAACACCCTCACCGATGGAACGGACGGAACCCAGAAAGCTTGCCTTTACAGCAAGGGACAAATCCAGCTGCAAGGCAACGGAACACTCAACGTGAAAGGTAACACTGCCCATGCCATCAAGAGTGGCGACTACATCTCGGTAAAGAACCTCACCCTCAACGTGACTGGAGCGGTGAACGACGGCATCAACTGCAACGAATACTTCCTCATGAAGAGCGGCACCGTAACCATCAGCGGTGTGGCCGATGACGGCATACAGACCGACCTGGATGGCGACACCCCCACAGCGGCTTCCGACGATGACCACTCGGATGAAAACACGGGTAACCTATACATTGAAGATGGTTCGCTGACCATCACCACCACCGGAGCTGCCACCAAGGGACTGAAAGCCGAAGGCAGCGTAAGCATTACGGGAGGCACACTCAACATCACCACCACCGGCAACGGCACCTACGACGAAGATGACCAAGACACCAAGGCCTGCGCTGGCATCAGTGCCGATGCCGACATCAGCATTGCGGCTGGCACGTTGACCCTGAAAAGCACTGGCTCGGGCGGCAAGTGCATCAAGTGCGACGGCACCCTCACCATCAGCGGCGATGCCAACATCACGGCCGCGGCTACTGGTTCGCAATACAAGTACAGCAGCAGTCTCACCTCGTCAGCCAAAGCCATCAAGGTGGGCACCAAAACACTCAAGTCGGGCCGTACCGCCAACAGCCACAAGAAGAGCAATCCCGCCTACGACTTCACGGGAGGACTCGTCATCACTGGTGGCACGCTCAATGCCTCTGCTTCCAGCCATGAAGCCATCGAGTCGAAGAGCACTATCGACATCAGCGGAGGCACTATCTATGCTCAATCCACCGACGATGCCATCAATTCAGCCAGCACCTTCACCATCAGCGGCGGACAAGTGTGCGGTTACTCTACTGGCAACGACGGCTTAGATGCCAACGGCGACTTCTACATCAAGGGCGGCACCGTCTATGCCATTGCCAGCGGAGGTGCCGAAGTGGGCATCGACGCCAACTCCGAAGGAGGCTTCTCCCTCACCCTCACTGGTGGCAACGTGGCGACCATAGGCGGTTTGGAAAATGGGAGCACCCTCTCGCAAACCTGCTACCAGTTGGGCTCGTCCAACTCCTCAGGTGGCAACAACGGACGCGGTGGAGGAGGCGGATTTGGAGGATTTGGCGGAGGTGGCAGCCAATCGTGGAGTGCCAACACTTGGTATGGCCTCTACAGCAATGGCTCCCTCGCCATCGCCTTCAAGACTCCCAGCAGCGGAGGTTCGGCCTTAGTGGTCAGCACTTCAGGCACAGCCACCCTCTCAACGGGTGTAAGTGTGAGTGGCACCACCATCTGGAACGGCATGGGTGCCACCAGCGCCAGTGGAGGCAGCTCAGCCACCTTATCCACCTACAGCGGTGGTAATAATGGTGGCGGTGGAGGCAGAATGTGGTGATGCCACCCCACCCAAAGACAAGACAGCTCAACACGGATGACAAAAGCTCCCGTACCTTTCATGGCGCGGGAGTTTTTTGTTGCCAAACCTTAATTATTGCGCTCTCGTTTCTGTATTTCACCTCCATCTAACACGCACATTTGTCCAGCCGTTGTCCAGCCAAACATCAGACAAGTAGTGTACAACAACTGCACATCGATTAGCCATATATTAAAGGAAGCATAGAGGAAATACTGGGGATACAGAAAGGAAACTTGGAAGAAGAACATTCCCTCCCCTAAGGCAAATTGAGAGAAAATAAACGTAGCAGAATTTGGTCGATTCGAAAAATCTCTGTAACTTTGCCGCGACAATCTAAAACTGACAAAAATGAGATATAACGATTTGGGCAAAACGGGAATGAAAATTTCCCACTTATGCTTCGGAGCATCCTCGCTCGGAAGTGTGTTTCATGAGACAAAAGAAGCCGAAAGCATCGCAGCTGTGGAAGCTGCCATTGAGGGCGGCATCAACTTCATCGATGTGAGTCCCTATTATGGGCACTACAAGGCAGAGACAGTTCTGGGAAAGGCATTGAGGGGCATTTCCCGAGAGAAGTACTATCTGAGCACAAAAGTGGGCAGGTATGGAAAAGACGGGGTGAACACCTGGGACTACTCAGGACAGCGCGCCAAAGAGAGCGTGTATGAAAGCATGGAACGGTTAGGAGTGGATCACATCGACCTGATTAATGTACATGACATTGAGTTCCAGGCAGCTATGGAGGGAGGATTGCAGAAAGTGGTGGATGAGACCCTCCCCGCGCTGGTGGAGCTGAAGAAGAAAGGCGTGGTGGGGCATGTGGGCATCACCGACTTGCAGTTGGAGAACCTGAAATGGGTGGTGGAACACACGGAGGAAGGCACTGTAGAGAGCATCCTCAATTTTTGCCACTACTGTCTGAACGATGACAAGCTGGTCGATTTCATGGACTTTTTTGAGAGCAAGGGCATCGGCATCATCAACGCATCGCCCTTGAGTATGGGATTACTTTCGCAAAGAGGGGTACCCACTTGGCATCCTGCCCCCAAGTCCTTGGTAGCGGTCTGTCAGAAGGCGGCTCAGCACTGTACGGAAAAGGGTTACGCCATTGAGAAGCTGGCCGTTCAGTTCTCCGTAAGCAATCCACGCATCGCTGGCACATTGTTCTCCTCTGCCAATCCTGCTAATGTGAAACGAAACATCGAATGGGCAAACCAGGAACCCGATTGGGAACTGGTGAAGGAGGTGCAGGCCATCATTGGAGATCAGCAGCGCGTGTCCTGGGCCAATTCATAACATATTCCTTTCTCTCTTTTCCACTTTATCTATTTTTTAATCTATGACCATTATTGATGCACATTCCCACCTATGGCTGAAGCAGGACACATGGGTGGACGGAAAAAGAATCCTGACATTAAAAAACGGCCGAAGCATCTTCATGGGCGAGGAAGTACAGATGATTCCTCCGTTCATGGTGGATGGCGTGAACTCGGCAGAGGTGTTCCTCTCCAACATGAATTACGCCCAAGTGGGTGGAGCCGTGGTGGTGCAAGAACTCATCGACGGTAACCAAAACACTTATTTGACAGAGGTGCAGCGCAATTACCCCGAACGTTTCTTCTGCATGGGAATGGCGTGGACTCTGGAAGAAGCAAAGCGTGTGCATGAGGCAGGCTTGAAGGGCATCGCCTTCCCAGGCCATCGTATGAAAGAATCGCTGACGAACCTCATGCCCATCTTCAAATGGATGGAAAAGGAGGGCATGGTACTGTCCATGTGCTTAGGCGAAGACAAAGGGCAAATTGGAGAGATGAGGGAAGTGATTCAGGAGTGCCCCGCACTCAAGGTTGCCATTGGTCACTTCGGTATGGTTACGACTGATGCCTTCGAGTGGCAAGTGAAGTTGGCATTATGCGGGAAGAACGTGATGGTGGAAGCGGGCGGCATCACCTGGCTTTTCAACAGCGAGTTCTATCCCTACCCTTCTGCCGTGCGCAGCATCAAGCAGGCAGCCGAGTGGGTGGGTATGGATCGTCTGATGTGGGGAAGTGACTATCCGCGCACCATCACCGCTATCACCTACAAGATGTCGTACGACTTCATTTGCAAGTCGCCAGAGCTGACTCTGGAGGAAAAAGCCATGTTCCTCGGAGAGAATGCGCAACAGTTCTATGGTTTTCAGCACTTACCCGAACTGCCCCACATCAAGAACATGTCGGAGTAAAAGTTAAGAACCTTTAGCTCGCCGTTAGGCTATCAAGACAGAGTGAAGCCTGCTGGCACTTTTTAGAAAAAGAAATACGATTATTTACCAAACCATCACATGGAAAAATCATCAACTCAGTCGCTTTGCACAACAAAGAAACCGTTGGTATCGAAGAAATACCTGTTCACATTTATCTTAATCACATCGTTGTTCGCCCTGTGGGGCTTTGCCAACGACATCACCAACCCGATGGTGGCGGCATTCCAAACCGTCATGGAGCTGTCGGTTGCGAAAGCATCGCTCATCCAGTTCGCCTTCTACGGAGGCTATGCCACAATGGCTATTCCTGCGGCCTTGTTCATACGCCGCTACTCCTACAAGAGCGGCATCCTGCTGGGCTTGGCTCTCTATGCCATCGGAGCCTTTCTGTTCATTCCCGCTGCTGAATGGCAAGAATTTTCATTCTTCTGCGTGTCGCTCTACATTCTCACCTTCGGACTGGCTTTCTTGGAGACAACCGCCAATCCATTCATTCTCTCCTTAGGTGATAAAGAGACATCGACCCGACGGCTCAATCTGGCGCAGGCATTCAACCCCGTGGGTTCGCTCAGCGGCATGGCTGTGGCATCGTTCATCGTATTGCCCCACCTGCTGTCCGACAAGCGCGATGCTGCGGGACAAATCATTTTCCCGCTCCTTTCCGAAGCAGAAAAGGCCGACATCAGACTGCACGACCTTGCTGTGATTCGCAACCCCTACGTAGCTATTGGTCTGGTGGTGTTGTGCGTGTTCATCATCATCGCTTTGACCAAGATGCCCAAAACCGAGAGTGAGGAGCAAAAGGCTGCCGGACAGACCCACACGGTGAAGGAGACCCTTTCGAACCTTTGGCACAACACTCTCTACCGCGAGGGAGTGTTTGCACAAGTCTGCTATGTGGCTGCACAAATCATGGTGTGGACATTCATCATCCAGTACGCTGACCACTTAGGCATCAACAAGGCCACGGCTCAATTGTTCAACATAGTCGCTATGTCACTCAACTTAGGAGGCAGGTTCATCGGCACCTTCATTATGCGTTACATCAACACACGCCAGTTGCTCCTGTGGTTTGGAGTGGGAGCCTCCCTCTGCACGCTGGGAGCTATATGCATCGAAGGCATGTGGGGCCTCTACAGCTTGGTGTGCATCAGCTTGTTCATGTCCATCATGTTCCCCACCATCTATGGCATCGCACTGGAAAATGTAGATTCCAAGGACACTCATCTGGGAGCCGCCTTCCTGGTCATGGCCATTGTGGGCGGAGCGCTCATGCCCCCTTTGCAGGGTAAGCTGATTGACCAACAAGTCATCCTTGGGCACCCAGCCGTCAACATGTCTTTCGTATTGCCCTTAGTGTGCTTCCTCGTCATCATTGCATATGGTTATCGTTCAATTGTAAAAAATAAGAAATAAAGATGAAAGCTATTCAAATTTCGCACTCGCAAGAGTTGCACATTATCGAAGTGGAAAAACCTGCCACTCTCCAAGCCGGAGAAGTGCTGCTTAAACTACAATACGTCGGCTTCTGCGGTTCAGATATCAACACCTTCATGGGCCGCAACACGATGGCACTCAATCCAGTCATCCCCGGCCACGAGGTGGGAGCTGTGATTGAAGCCGTGGGCAGCGATGTGCCCGAAAGCCTCGAGCCTGGCATGGTGGTGACACTCAACCCTTACACAAACTGCGGGAAGTGCGCTTCGTGCCGCAACGGACGGGTGAACGCCTGTCAGAATAACGAAACGCTGGGTGTGCAACGCAACGGAGCCATGAAGGAATACATCGTCATGCCTTGGGAAAAAGTAATCCCAGCAGGTTTGCTCACACCCAAGGAATGCGCTTTAGTCGAGCCCATGAGTGTAGGTTTCCATGCAGTGAGCCGCGCACAGGTGACCGACATCGACGTAGTCATGGTGATTGGTTGTGGCATGGTGGGCATGGGTGCCATTGTGCGCTCTGCACTCCGTGGAGCCACTGTGGTGGCTGCCGACATTGACGATGAGAAACTTGCCCTTGCCAAGCAAATGGGTGCCTCCTACACCATCAACACCAAGACAGAGGACGTACATCAGCGGCTTTCGGAAATGACCAACGGTTTCGGTCCCGATGTGGTGATTGAGGCTGTGGGTAGTCCTGCTACCTACCAAATGGCCGTCAATGAGGTGAGTTTCACGGGACGTGTGACCTGCATCGGCTATGCCAAGAGCGAGGTAAGTTTCCAAACCAAATACTTCGTGCAGAAGGAACTCGACATTCGTGGCTCACGCAATGCCATGCCCCAGGATTTCCGTGCCGTCATCCACTATCTGGAACGCCGCACTTGCCCCATTGACAAGCTCATCACCAAGGTTATCCAACCCGAAGAGGGCCTCGGCACTATGCGCTGGTGGAGCCAAAACCCTGGCAAGGTGTTCCGAATCCTGGTCAAGTTCTGATTGGGTGGAAGTTCAAAAATGCTTTATTGGCTATGCCACTAAAGGTTCTCCATTTCAAACTATTTTCATTGCCTAACGGCACTACAAGTTCTTAACTTTTAATTCTAAACTCTTAACTTTCAATGAAAGTCTTTGTCAGCGGTTGCTACGACCTTCTTCACAGCGGTCACGTAGAGTTTTTCCGACAGGCCAGTCAGTATGGCGACCTGTACGTTGGCATTGGTTCGGACGCTACCGTATTGAAATATAAAAATCACCAAACTCTCTACCCCGAACAAGAACGCCTGTTCATGGTGAAGAGCATACGGTACGTGAAAGATGCCGTCATCAACCAAGGCACTGGCGTGATGGATTTCATTCCTACGGTTGAAGCCCTAAAGCCAGACCGCTTTGTGGTGAATGCCGACGGAGCCAGTGAGGAGAAGCGCCGTTTCTGTGAGGAACGGGGTATCGAGTACATTGTCCTCAACCGTACCCCCGCAGAAGGGCTTGAAGCCCGCAGCAGCACCGATATCAAATCTACGCTGGCGAACGGCAACTCGCAATTCTCGAAAGCCAATGTCCACCAGACGAGTGGCATCCCTACCCGTCTGGACTTGGCTGGCACATGGATTGACCAACCCTACGTGAGTACCTTTGCTCCAGGATGGGCCATCACCATTTCACTGCAACCCACCTTCGAGATTCGCGAGCGCTGCGGCCTCTCTACATCCACCCGCAAACAGATTCAGCGCATTTGGCCCGTACGTCTGCCCGACATGGAGCCAGAAATGCTGGCCAAGCTGGTCTTCTGCTTTGAAAACGACCCCGAACGCACGGATGGCATCATCAGCGGCGCACAGGATGCCATCGGCATTTGCATTCCAGGTCTTTGCCGTCACCTTTACGATGCCCACTATTGGCCCAAACAGATTGAACGGTGCGAGGACGAGGCAATTCTCCATTGGTTAGAGAGGCATTTGTGCTTGATTCCCATGTTCCCACGCCGTCCTGATTGCTCTGTGATTGAGGGCAAACAAATCAACGAGACCAACGTGAAAGCACTCACCCAAGCTGCTGATGAATGTTGGGAGGCCATCATGAAGACCGACCTCACCGCTTTTGCCAAAGCATACAGGGCATCTTTTAAAGCTCAAGTCACCCTCTTCCCTGCCATGATTCAACCTGGAGTGCAAGACTACATCGACCTGTATTCAGCCCTCCCCGATGTACTGGCATGGAAGATGCCCGGAGCTGGAGGGGGAGGCTACTTAGCACTTGTCGTTACGGATGCCCCCACTTTCTGTCAAGCTCATCCAGAAGCCATCCCTCTCACCATCCGACGTCCCTCACCACCTCAATTTCCAACACTCCATTAGAATTTTCTTAACTCTTACTTCTTAAGTCTTTACTCTTAATTTTTAATTCATACGAACACTTATCAACAATGAAGAAAAAGACGCTATATGCAGCAATCCTATTTCTCGCCACAGTGGTTGCACAAGCACAGGACTATCCCATTCCTGTATTGGAAAATGACGAGCCAATGGCTACAGGAGCTTTCTCCCCCAACTGGGAATCTCTGCGCCAATACCAAGTGCCAGAATGGTTCCGTGACGCCAAGTTTGGCATCTGGGCACATTGGGGTCCACAGTGCGTGGAAGGCTCAGGCGACTGGATGGCAAGAGAAATGTACATGGAGGGCAACTCTAAATATCAATATCACCTTGAGCACTATGGACACCCGTCAGAGGTAGGGTTCAAGGACATCCTTCCTCTCTTCAAAGCCGAACATTGGACACCAGATGAACTGGTAAAATTTTACAAGGAAGAGTGTGGCGCACGCTATTTCTTTGCCTTAGGTAACCACCACGACAACTTTGACCTCTGGAACTCCAAGTACCAGGAATGGAACTCGCAGAACATCGGTCCACACAAAGATATTCTCGACGGATGGGCTAACGCAGCCAAGAAAGCCGGACTCCCCTTCGGAATATCCTTCCATGCCGACCATGCATGGACATGGTACGAACCCGCTCGTCGATTCGACCTTAAAGGTGAAAAGCGCGGTGTGAAGTACGATGGATGGCTGACCAAGGAAGACGGTTACAAGCTCAATTCCGACGGCACAGAGAAATGGTGGAAAGGACTTGATCCGCAGAAACTCTACCAGCAAGATCATGATTTCTCCGAAGGAACATGGGACAACCGTTCCATTCACAACCAGTGGGGCTGGCAAAATGGAGCCGCACGACCTTCTCAAGAGTTTGTCACCAATTTTTATAACCGCACCCTCGATGCCATCAACCGCTACAATCCCGACCTGCTCTACTTCGATGTCACCGTCCTACCATTCTACCCCATCAGCGATGCTGGCATGAAAATCGCCACTCACATGTATAACCATAGCGCTGCCCTTCACCAAGGGAAGAATCAAGCCGTGGTGTTTGGCAAAATACTGGAGGAAGACATGAAAGATGCTCTTGTGTGGGATGTGGAGCGAGGTGCCCCCAACCAAATTATGCCCCGCCCTTGGCAATGCTGCAACTGCATCGGTAATTGGCATTACGACCAGAGCGTGTATGAGCGCAACGGCTACAAGAGTGCAGCTACCATAGCTAAACTCCTGATTGATGTGGTGAGCAAGAACGGCAACATGCTCCTCTCCGTCCCTCTCCGCGCCGACGGTACACCCGACGAAAAGGAACTCGCCATCATGAAGGAGTTTGGTGCCTGGATGAAAGTGAACGGAGAAGCCATCTACAAAACGCGCCCTTGGCAAATATTCGGTGAAGGACCTATTGCCAATGCTGATATCAAGATTAATGACCAAGGCTTTAACGACGGACAGTACAGCAAGGCTGGCAGCGAGGAAATCCGTTTCACCCAAACCGGCAAGGCTCTCTATGTGGCAGCCCTTGCATGGCCAAAGGACAAGACAATCAGAGTAAAATCCCTATCCGATGGTTCCACCCTCTACCCCGCCTCCATTAAGTCGGTCGAACTCCTTGGCTTTGGTAAAGTAAAGTTCCAGCGCACACCCGATGCTCTGATCGTCACCCTACCCGAGAAGAGCCTCAACAACATCATGCCTATATTGAAAATCAAAAAGTAAAACAATAAGTCGTTCCATATTTCCAAAGGCAACTTAGATTATACACTTTGCATTTATTACTTAAGATGAAACACATCTTAACCATCTTTGCCAGCTCACTGACACTTCTACTCCAAGCCCAAATTCCCATCCACGATTGGGAAAACCCGGCCGTGTTGGGCATTAACAAACTGCCCTATCATTCCACACTCCAACTGCCCTCCCGAGAGCACGAGTGCAAGGAAATCCATTCCCTTAATGGAAAGTGGCTGTTCCACTGGTCGCCCAACCCCGAGGAGCGACCTGTAGGTTTTGAAAAAGAAAGCTATGACGTAAACCAATGGGACAGCATAGCCGTCCCAGGCAACTGGCAGATGCAAAATTTCGGATGCCCCATCTACGTCAACATGACCTACCCTTTCCATCGTGACCGTCCCAGCGTGACAGGCGAACCAGCAAGGGATTGGTATGCCTTTGACCATCGCAACCCCGTGGGTTCCTACGTCACCTACATCGACATCACCAACGAGATGCTCAACCAACACCTCATCCTCCACTTTGGCGGAGTGAAGTCAGCCATGTACGTGTGGATTAACGGCCAAAAAGTGGGCTACAGCCAAAACTCCATGTCACCAGCTGAGTTTAACATCACTCCCTTTGTCCGCAAAGGCAAAAACCGCCTCGCCGTGGAGGTTTATCGCTGGAGCGACGGAAGCTACTTAGAGTGCCAAGACATGTGGCGGCTCAGTGGCATTTTCCGAGAAGTGCAACTGTGGGTACGTCCACTCGTCCACATCGCCGACTACAAGGTTGAGTCCATTCCCAATGCCAACTACTCCCAGCACAGCATACATGCCAAGATTGCCATTTGCAACACAGGCAAGAAAACCGCAAAGAACCTTTTGGCACAGTTGCAGATTGCAGGTCCCGAACTCTACGGCATCAACGAACGTCCTGGCGAATGGTGGGTGACCAACCAGCGCATACCCGAACTCCGTGCGGGCGACACCATCACCGTTGAACTCACCTACAACGCCCTCAGAAATCCCCGCCTTTGGTCGGCTGAAAAACCCTATCTCTACCCCTACACCGTGGAGCTATTAGGAGCCAAAGACACCACGAACAATGAACACTTCTCCTACCATCTTGGGGTGAGGAAGGTGGAAACTGTAGGCGAAGTGTTCAAAATTAACAGTCGGAATGTGAAACTACGTGGAGTGAACCGTCACGACCACCATCCGCGCACAGGTAGATATGTCGATGATGCTACCTACGAGCAGGATATCCGCCTCATGAAACAGGCCAACATCAACTTTTTGCGCACCAGCCACTACCCCGACCGCCCTTACCTCTACGAACTCTGCGACCGTTATGGCATCTACGTAATGGACGAGGCCAATCAGGAAAGTCATGGCTATGGCTATGCCAACCACGTGATGGGCGAAGACCCCGACTGGCGAAATGCTCATGTGGACCGTGCCGTTTCCCTTGTACAACGCGACAAGAACCATCCCAGCATTATCCTTTGGAGCTTGGGCAACGAAGGGGGTGTGGGACCCAACCTAAAAGCCATGCACGATGCAGTCGTGGCCATCGACACCACACGTCTGCCCTTCTGCGACACCGACCGCAACCAATCCTCTATCTACGACGACAGTTACTTGACTCCAGCGGTCTTTTCAGAGAAAGCCCAAAGCGTCACCGACCGTCCCTTCATGATGCGCGAATATGCCCATGCCATGGGCAATTCCGTAGGCAACTTTCAGGAATACTGGGATGTCATCTACAACGATTCCAGCATCTGCGGAGCTGCTATTTGGGACTGGGTGGACCAGGGTATCGCTAAACCGATCGACGACAGTCCGCTCCGTCCTTCCCCCTCACTCACCTTGCAGCAGAACGAATTCTGGGCATACGGAGGCGACTTTGGCGACAGGCCAAACGATGGACCTTTCTGCCTGAACGGACTCCTCGCCCCCGACCGTACACCCCATCCTCACTACTACGAGGTGCAACATGTCTATCAACCCATCACCTTTATCCGTTCCAACGACAAACGCACCCTCCATCTTATCAACCGCGACCAGTTCACAACACTAGATGAATACGACTACACCTACGAGCTGCTCGCCAACGGCATTGTCCGCGACAAGGGCGCAATCCAACTTCTGGGCGATTCCATCATCCTCCCATTCCTCCCCGCTCCAGTAGCGGGTGGAGGTCCATATCCCGAACTCGCCCTCAACATTGCAGCCCGTCTGCGCAAAGACACTCCCTGGGCACCCAAGGGATTTCCCATTGCCCAAGAGCAAATCATCACCCTCCCCTACACTTTTCAACAGACCATCAGCGGCACAGCTCCATCCTTCGAGAAAACCCAACAAGGCATTGTCATCCACCACCAACGAGGCTCTTTGACCATCGACCCTACAGGGGCACTCTCGTCATGGACACTCGACGGCGAACAACTCCTTCAGGCACCGCTGGAACCTTACTTCTGGAAACCAGCCAACGACAACCAAAATGCCAATGGCTACAACCAGCGGCTCTCCTCATGGAAAGAGGCTGGAGCGCAACGGCAAGTGAAAGCCATCCGCACAGTGAAGCAAAAAGATGCCTTGCAAGTGGTGGTGGAAATGACCCTGCCTGTAGGGGCTGACTACACACTCACCTACACCCTCAACAATGAGGGGAAAGTGATGGTGACAGCCGACTACAAGCCTACAGCCTCCAACATTCAGCTTATGCCCAAGTTTGGCATGCGGATGCGCCTACCAGCCGATTTCACCACGGTGCAATACTATGGTCGCGGGCCTCGGGAGAATTATCCCGATCGCAAGCATGGAGCGTTCCTTGCGCATGCCAAGATGCCCCTCTCCGAATACCAGACAGAGTACATCCACCCACAAGACAACGGCAACCGATGCGACGTGCGCTGGTTCATTCTTTCCAGCCCCAAGCATACCCTCCGCATCGAAGGATGCCAACCCCTCTGCATTCGTGCCTGGAACTACGGGGAGGAGAATCTCGACGAAGCCAAACACCCCCAAGAGATAGAGCGTGGCCGCTTCGTCAACCTCAACATCGACCTCAACATCCACGGTGTGGGCGGGGTTGACACCTGGGGCTCGCGCACCCTGCCCCAATACACCATTGACGGCAACCAGCCCTACCACTATGCGTTCATTTTGAATGGCGACAGCCAGTGAACGCCAGCAAAACAATCAACTTGGCACAAACACCACCCAAGGGATTCCCAAAGGGCATGCAGCCTATGACGTAGTATTTGGATATAGAAGGACATTTACCGATGGCTCTGCCCACGCGCTCGATGCTCAATATGACCTATTTGTTGTATTTCTGCATTTCCTTGATTTAGGTTGACCACCTATGTTTCTTAACCCTAAGACTGGTTGACTCTGTTAAACGTTAAAACTGTTTTAGATTTGGTTGCGTTTTTCTTCAACACCTAACATCGATTTTTCGCAACCCATTATTGATGAAGAGGATAAATGAGATAAATCTCTGAAAAACCTAACATATAACCTAACAAACACCTAACATGAAACCTAATATGCAACAATTGCGTGGATGTTAGGTCTATGTTAGGTTTCATGTGAGGTCTCGTGTTAGGTTTTGCGGAAACGGAAACTGCATAATTATGCAATTCCAGCAACTCCAAATTGCTTCGGGAAGGAAAATTTGTTGGTAGGCGGACGAATTTTTTTCCCATAGTTAAGAAAAAAGATTTTCATCGGCATGCAGAAAACGAGTTTTCTTAGATGCATAAACATACAATCTGAATGCATAATTATGCACCCAATGTTAGGTTTCCTCAAAAAAAGAAATTTTGTCAAAAATGTTGACAAATATAAACAAAACATTCTGAAAATTGATGAACTTTACGTAACGTTGGCTACACCGAAGTTACTTTCACCCAGAAGTGCATAGAAAAATTAGTTTTCCTTTGGCACTTCACTCTTTTTTTCGTAACTTTGCAACAAACTTTTCGGCTGCCCGAAAGCAGAGGCGTTTTTATAACACCTTGAAGAGGTGAGTTTTAGAAGAAGAAAAATTGCTATAACCATGAACAAGGAATACATCGTACTGAGCCGGCAAGACAGCGTGGCTCGTAACAACGCTCCGTTTGTGACCTTAAAGATTGCCAATAAGGAGGAGAAACTAACCATCAGCGTGTTTGACGTACCCAAAGCGGGAGGGCCGAAGGTGGGGCAACTGGTGTCGTTCGTCAATATGCGCGACTATCAGGACAGGAAGTCGGCCAACAACACGGACATGCGGGTTGGGGCTTTCCCCACGGAGGAGCATCCGCTCTACGCTCTGGTGCCACGCCCCATCAAGCGCGAGGTGTGGAATGCCACTATTGAGAAGCTGTTGACGTTCTGTACAGACGAACGGCTGAAGGGATTCATCCAACAGCATGCGGAGAAGCTCTATCCGCCATACAGCAAATATCCTGCAGCAACGAGTGTACACCATGCTTTCCCTGGAGGACTGGCAAACCACACCTGGCAAATGCTCCATCTGCTCGAGGGGGTATTTCCTGTCTATCCTTATCCTGAAGACATCAAGGTGGAACGAGTAATTATCGGCATCCTGTTCCATGACTGGGGCAAGCTGTGCGAATACACCGTAGAAGGGGAGAAGTTGGAAAATGGCTATCTGCTGGGGCACATTTACATGTCGGCCAATTACCTAAACAACCTGCTGCGCGAACTTTATACGGATCAGGGGGGCAAGATTGCAGAAAGCGACAAACGTGAAATCAATTTCATTGTGCACTGCGTGCTGGCCCATCACGGACAGCTAGAGTATGGAAGTCCAGTTCTGCCTTGTATTCCAGAAGCACAACTCATCAATTACCTTGACAACATTTCAGCCAAGGCAGATATTTTCACCAACACTGGCAACTTGGAAAAGGCCTTTTCGTTGGGAACAACAGTGGTGAAAGGGTAAAAAGAATTAAACGATTAAAATCAGTATCAAGCTGAGGAATCTGTGGAAAATTAAAAGATTTACAATCTCCTAACCACAATGTAGAAGAAGCGGGGATAGGCTGCTATACGGAACTCGTATTTGCTTTCGCCTATGGGCAATTCATACACACTGAGGGGTTCTCTGTTGAACCCTCTCCCCCAACCGCGACGATGTTCACGTCCAGGTCCTCCGTTCTGAGCTTTATCATCTCCATCGACAGGTTGATCCTTTTTCTCCACATCCTGTTCACGTTTCTCAAAAGGACGTAGTTCATGATACAAGGCTGCGATGGAACCTTGGGGGTAGATCATGTCGGTGCCTACAGCAAAGTGCACTTCGCTCGTCTCTTTGTTGTAGAGGTAGGTATTCACGCTTTTGGCGAACGCAAAATTGTCGTTGCTGCCGTTCCAATAAGTGATGAAAGGGCCACGTGGAGGCTGATCACTGTACTGGCAACGTTCCATAGCTGCACGGAACTGAGCCTCGTTGTAGTTCAACAGGGTGATAAAAGTGGAGATGCTGGGTTTGATGACCATTATGGAGCCTCCATCGTAATCTTTGGTGGTGATGTCAAGTCCTTGTGCATGGACAAAATAGAATGCCATGCATAGCAAAACGAGTAAAAGATTTCTTTTCATAACAATTTATGCTTTAATGGTTAGTAAGATTTGTTTTCCGAGTTTGGGGCAAAGATATTAAAAAAGAATTGAAAACAAATACTTTTCTCGCTTTTTTTTGTAAAAAAGTGTAAAAACACAGAAAAACCCGAATGATTCGCTCATTCGGGTTTTCTTTATTACCAAATCTTGACGCGTTTATCTTTAGGCACAAAAAGAGGATCGGACTCAGTGATGTGGAAAGCATCGTACCACGCATCAATGAGTGGGAGAGCCCCATTGACACGCCACTCACCCAAGGAATGAGGATCCATAGTGGTGAGACGGCGCATTTCGGCCTCGGTGATATTTTGCGCCCACACACCAGCGTAGGCAAGGAAGAAGCGCTGTTCGGGGGTGAAGCCGTCTTTCACAGGCAGCGGATGGTCTTTAGTAGCATTCTTGAAGGCGGTGTAAGCGAACTTCAAGCCTCCGTGATCGCCTAAGTTCTCGCCACAGCAAAGGTCGCCATTGGCATTGAGATCGGGCAACACTTTGATAGCTGAGAAGAAATCCTTAATAACTTGAGCGCGCTGGTTGTATTTGTCGCCATCGCCCTCGACCCACCAGTCACGGAAATTACCGTCCTTGTCGAACTGACGTCCCTGATCATCAAATCCGTGTGACATTTCATGTCCGATGACCACGCCGATGGCTCCGTAGTTGAAGGCATCGTCGGCTTCCATGTCGAAGAAGGGGTACTGGAGAATGCCAGCAGGAAAGCAGATTTCATTGGTGGTGGGATTGTAATAGGCGTTGACTGTTTGTGGGTTCATGTACCATTCGTCCCTATCCACAGGTTTTTTCCACTTGCGTGCCAGCATGTCGGCATGCGCCCATTTGCGTATTTCTTTCAAATTTTCGTAGAGCGACTTCTGGGGGTCGATGTCCATTTTGGAGTAGTCGCGCCACTTGTTGGGATAGCCAATCTTCACATAGAAAGCATCCAGCTTCTCGTGAGCAGCAGCTTTTGTGGCTGGACTCATCCACTCTTGCGCATCGATGCGTTGTCCGAGTGCTATCTGCAGGTTCTTGACCAGCTGTTCCATACGCGCTTTGTTGGCAGGGGGGAAATACTTTTCGACATAGAGCTGACCGACAGCCTCGCCCAAGACACCATTCACCGCACTAACACTGCGCTTCCAGCGTGGCTGGGGTTCTTTTGCTCCAGTCATGGTACGGCCATAGAAATCGAAGGACGCTTCATAGAGTTCATCGCCCAGTACACCACTGGCACTGTCGAGAATTTGCCATTGCATCCAGTCTTTGAGGGCCTCCAAGGAAGTGTCCTGCAAGAGTGCCAAGGCTTCTTTCACCGCTTCGGGCTGACCAACCGAAAGTGAATCTATGTCGGTGATGCCCTGTGTGTCGAAATAAGTTTTCCAGTCAAACCCGACATATTCTTTTGTGAAATCGGTGAAAGACATTTTATTGTAGTTGCTTGCTGGGTCGCGCAAGGCCACATTGTCACGCCCCGCTTTTGCCATGCGAGTTTCTATCAAGAGTACGTTCTCCATCTTGCGCTGAGCCACATTTGGCTTATCGCCAATGAGTTGGAACATTCTGACAATATGTTTCTTGTAAGCCTCCAAAATGTTCGTGTTGGCCTCGTCATCCTTCACATAGTAGTCGCGCTCAATGTTGTAGCCGCCTTGTGAAATTTCCAAAATATTCTCAGTCGATGACATCATGTCGGCGCTGATGTAGCTGCCCCACAATTCGCCGAATGCACACCCCTCCACATTCATCTGATTGATAAGGGCAATGAGTTGTTCTTTTGTTTGCACTTTGGCTACACGCTCCAAATCGCCCATGACGGGCTTGGCTCCCTCTTTGTTCTGACGCACAGAGTCCATGCGAAGCGCATAGAGATCGCCTATTTTCTGGCCAAGGGTTCCATGTGCCTGAGGTTTAGCTGCCAACCCTTCAATGATTTCGCGGATGCGTTTTTGATTCTCTTCGTGCACCACATCGAAACTGCCAAAACGGGCATACTCGGGTTTCAGCGGATTATTTTTCATCCATCCGCCGCACGCATACTGATAGAAGTCTGTACCAGGCTTTGCCGTCTGATCCATGTTTTCCAACTTAATGCCCATAGTTTGGGCTGAAGTTGAAGCTGAAATTGCTAACGCAATCATAGGAATAAAGAGTTTTGTTTTCATTTTAAAATATGTAATGATTATCCATGTCTTACATCTCAATATTATAATCTGCTAATATAGTTGCACCCTGTTTGGAAGTGCAAAGGTACGATTAAGTGTGTGAAAAAACAAAATTAATTTGTTTTTTCAGTCAGTTAGTCGTACCTTTGCAAATAATTAACTCAAAAAGCCTCCCTTTTATGGAAAAGAAACAAACTCTTGACGAACTTGAACGCCTTGTTCGACTTATTTCAGATGACAATGAACTCCTCAGCCGCGCCAGCACTTTCATGCAAACGCTGGTTGATAGCAAATTGGATGTACATGGAAAGACCGACATCTCTGCTCAAATAGCGGAACAAGAGAAGAAAAGAGGAGCGGAAGGGAGGCACCTATAAGAAGAATCGACATGAAACGATTATTGATATGGATATCGGCCTTTGTATTTTTCACATCCGACACATTCGCACAAAACGTAGAATACACAAAGGCAGACAGTGCACTTGTTGTGAAACTGCTGACGGAAGCTGCCATCCATCGGGGCAAGGAGAACCGTGTGATGTATTTCGGCAAGAAATTTCTGGACATTCCCTACGTTGCGCACACCCTGGAGTTGGGTGAAAAGGAGCATTTGATAGTGAATTTGCACGGACTGGATTGCACGACATTTGTGGAAACGGTGACGGCCCTCAGCCTGTGCGACAAGGAGAACCGCCGCACTTTTGACGATTACTGCCGAAACTTGACAAAGATTCGTTTCAGGGGAGGTAATATGACCGACTACACTTCGCGCCTCCATTATTTTACATGGTGGGCGGAGGACAACGAACAGCTGGGCATCGTAAAGGAGGTGGCTCCCCAAGAGGCTCCCTGGGGAGCTTTCACAGCCGTACAGACAATCAACATTAACTATATGTCTGCCCACCCCACCCTCTACAAGCAATTGAAGAACCATCCAGAGTTCGTGGCTCCCATCAGACAAATGGAAGAAGCCACTAATGGACGAAAGTTCCGCTACATTCCTAAGAAGAACTTAGCATGGGGGCGAAGCACAACACTTGGCACCGTGAAGGACGGCGACATCGTAGCCATGCTGACAGATAGCGACGGACTGGACACACGACATATCGGAATAGCTTTTTGGCAGAATGGACGGCTGCATTTGTTGCACGCCTCGAGTTTAGGGAAAAAAGTGCTGATGAGCAAAGAGACGTTTTATGAGTATGAAATGAAACAGCCAAAACACACGGGAATACGGGTGTTCAGGCTAAAAGATTGAAACTGATGATATACGTATTTTCTGGTACAGGTAACAGTCAGTGGGTAGCAGACAAACTACAAGGAATGGTAAAGGACGGACCTGATGTGTTTGGATTGGTATTTCCTGTGTATGGATGGGGGATTCCTAAAGTGGTGGAAAAGTACATCAAAGAGCACCTCGAGGAGATAAAGTCTGCTCAGTACGTCTATGCAGTCATGACCTGTGGCGATGATATAGGCTATGCAGACAAAGTTCTCAAAAAAACATTAGAAGGCAAGCTGGATGCCGTTTTTTCCGTACACATGCCCAACACGTATGTGTGTCTGCCAGGTTTCAATGTGGACAAGGACGACGTGGCGGGGGCTAAAGTAAAGGAGACCCTGGAACTGTTACCATCCATTGCTGACAGCATCAGAAAACGAGATAAGAAAACCGAAGTGGTGAGAGGAGCTTTTGCATGGGTAAAGACTTACGTGCTGCGCCCACCGTTTAATCGTTTTTTAGTGACTGACAAATATTTCCACGTCATTAGCAGACAGTGCATCCACTGCAAACGTTGCGTAAGAGGATGTCCTGTAGGCAATATGGAGATGGACAAGGATGGGAATGTGGTGTGGAAACATGAAAACTGTACAGGTTGCCTGCGCTGCTATCACCGGTGTCCGGACCACGCCATACACTTCGGAAAATTCACAAAGAACAAAGGACAAAAGATTCATGATTTCGATTGATAAACTGGGGGTTGAATTTTCGGCAGCGCCCCTCTTCTTAGATGCCACGTTCGTGGTGAATCCCAAAGACCGCATCGCCCTTGTGGGAAAAAACGGAGCAGGCAAAAGTACCATGCTCAAAATTATTGCCGGCATGCAGGAACCCACATATGGGCAAGTGACACGCCAAAAAGACATTACCATTGGCTATTTACCGCAAGTGATGGTACTCGCCGACAGCCGAACTGTGTTAGAAGAGGCTGAGACCACCTTTGCCCATATCCATGAGCTGCAAGAAGAGCTGGACAAGATGAATGATGAAATTGCACGCAGAACTGACTATGATAGTGAATCTTACATGAAACTTTTGGAAAGGTTCACACACAAGAATGACCTTTTCAATTTGATGGGTGGTGTCAATTACCACGCAGAACTGGAACGCACTCTGCAAGGTTTAGGGTTTCAGCGTTCAGATTTTGACCGACCAACAGCTGAGTTTTCCGGAGGATGGCGTATGCGCATAGAATTGGCAAAACTCCTACTCAAGAAGCCCGACTTGCTTTTACTCGACGAGCCGACCAACCATCTCGACATTGGCTCCATTCAATGGTTGGAACAATTTTTGGCTCAACGTGCCAATGCTGTCATTTTGGTGAGCCACGACCGGGCTTTCATTAACAACGTTACCAATCGCACGATTGAAATCACCTGCCACCGAATTAACGACTACAAGGTGAAATATGACGAGTATATAAAACTGCGCGATGAACGACGGGAACAACAGCTACGTGCTTATGAGAACCAACAGAAAGAGATTGCTGAAATCAAACAGTTTATCGAAACTTTCAGATACAAGCCTACAAAATCGAATCAGGTGCAATCGCGCATCAAGATGCTGGAAAAGATTGTACCTATTGAGGTGGACGAAGTGGACAACAGCTCGCTGCGTCTGAAATTTCCTCCATGCCTGCGCAGTGGTGACTACCCCATCATCTGCGAAGAGGTGACGAAAAGTTTTGGCAACCATCAAGTGTTTGCCGACGTGAACCTGACCATCAAACGTGGAGAAAAAGTGGCATTTGTTGGCAATAATGGAGAAGGAAAATCGACATTAGTCAAGTGCATCATGGGACAACTCCCCTTTGAAGGGAATCTGAAGGTGGGTCATAATGTTCAGATTGGTTATTTTGCCCAAAATCAAGCACAACTATTGGATGGAGACATCACAGTGTTTGACACTATCGACCGCGTGGCAAGAGGAGATATCCGACTGAAAATTCGCGACATCCTGGGCGCATTCATGTTTGGAGGGGAAGCTTCAGATAAATACGTGAAAGTACTTTCAGGAGGAGAGCGTAGCCGACTTGCCATGATCCGACTTCTACTCGAACCCGTCAACCTACTGATTCTTGACGAACCGACCAATCATCTCGATATGCAGTCAAAAGATGTGCTGAAGCAAGCCATCAAGGATTTTGAAGGAACGGCGATTATTGTAAGCCACGATCGAGATTTTCTTGACGGCTTAGTGGAAAAGGTCTATGAATTTGGAGGAGGCAAAGTGCGCGAACACCTTGGCGGCATCTATGACTTTTTGCAAAAGAAGCAGATTGAGAACCTAAAACAGTTAGAACAGAATCTTAGCAAAGAGGGGAGTCCATCAGGTAATGGGACCTTCTCCATTCCTGCAGAGAATGCGCATGAAAATAAAGCATCATTCTCTACTCAGAATGTCATGAAAGTTGACAAGGACTTGACGAGCAAAACTCAAAATCTCATCTCTTACGCAGAGCAGAAAGAACGAAATAAACTCATCAAAAAAGCGGAAAAAGCAGTGGAAGCAGCTGAACAAAGAATTGCAAAGCTGGAAGAAGAAATAGCAGTTCTTGAAACTCAACTTGCTACACAAGAAGGAGCATCAGACTCATCCCTATGCATTCGATACAGCGAACTCAAAAACAAACTTACACAAGCAGAAGATGAATGGACTGAAGCTTGCATGAAAGTGGAAGAAATGATGAGTTAGACATGAATGAGTGCTAAGATTAATGTTCGGAATCCACTTCTATCCAAAGTTCTACAGGCACGACACCATCACGTAACATACTGAGAACTTCGGCTGCTTTATTGCTCAAATCTATAACACGACCTTCGGCGAAAGGACCACGATCTTTCACCACTACCACAACTTCTTTGTGGTTTTTCATATTTACCACTCGAATGTGGGTACCAAACGGAAGTTTTTTGTGCGCACAAAAGAAACCTTCTTTGTCATATGTCTCTCCCGATGCCATCATCCTTCCATGAGTCTTAGCAGAATAAAAAGTAGCATCGCCTGTCTCATACAATTTCCATTTCGGACTTTCTGGAGCCTCCTCCGATTGCTCCATATTCATATGATTGATGAGCACCACGGGAAATGAGACCTCCTTTTCTTGTATTGAATCAGTAGGAAACACATAAGTGCAGTCCACCCAAGTCCAAGGATTTGCTGTGGTTCCTTTTCCCCACACCATGTCATATTTGGGGTCCCATGTCGAAAATTGCTCCTGTCCGAAACAAAGGACAGCGAAAATCCAAAGACAGATTATCATAAAGTATGAACGAATGAAAAAAGACATAGAAGCAAGAATGATTTAAGCATGTAACACATACAAAGTAACAGAAAATTCCGCATTCTTACAATTTTTTAGCAAAAAATCTTACAAAAGTTTTGCTATATGCCTAAAAAGAACTAACTTTGCACTCGCTAAAGAGAAATAATGGTTCTCTACAGTACATTTACATCGCGGGGTGGAGCAGTTGGTAGCTCGCCAGGCTCATAACCTGGAGGTCGCATGTTCGAGTCCTGCCCCCGCAACCAAGGAAGTGAAACAGAAACTAAAAACTAAAAGTAGAGGTTACCATCGTGAGAACATGTAACTCACACACTTTTAGTTTTTAGTTTTTCACTTTTACTGAGGAAACCGTGCCGGAATGGTGGAATGGTAGACACGAGGGACTTAAAATCCCTTGGGCATTGCGCCCGTGCGGGTTCGAGCCCCGCTTCCGGTACCCATTTCACGAAAGAAGAGGGGAGCGACATCAATGTTGCTCCCCTTTTAGTATCTTTTCTGCAAAAGAAAAATCCTCTGGCCAATCAATGTCAATGCCTTCAATTTTATTAACCACGGCGATATAAGGTTTGAAGCCAATTCGTTGTTTATGTACTTTCCAAACGTCACGCTTGAACATAAAGAAGGCACTTGTCTCAATAAAGACAGGTTCGATAGTTTGCGTGCGAGGGATTTCCTTCAAGTCATAATTCAGAGTTTTACCCTTGTACCAAGCAAATGTTTGAATTTTCTCAGCACTGAAAGCAGAGTCGTAATCCTCAGAAAGAATTTTGTTCAGTGCATTCTCAACAGTTTCAGCTTTTATAAAAGGAGATGTGGTATGAGCCAAAATATACACATCGGCATCAACGGTTTTTGTAAATTCGTCATAAATATCCTTCCCTAAAGTTTCGTCTCCATCCAAGTATGTAGGGCGTTTCAAAAACGTCACCCTCTCGGGAAGATATGGAATAACGACTTCACTACTACAATACACATAAATCTCGTTAAGTCCCCTTACTTGCAGCAAAGTGTCCAGTATGTAGCGAAGCAAAGGTTTATCGCCTAACATTTTCAGATTCTTCCCCACCACACGCTTACTGTTCAAACGCATGGGCACGAACGCAACTGTTTTCATATCCCAACATGAATTTATTTCAGCACAAACAACTGAAGCTGTCGATAATGCCAACCAAAGCACCTGTTTCATTCACTACAATCAGCGAATGGATATTGTAGAGCCTCATTAACCTTTCAGCATCAGAGAGTTTGGCCGACTCTAAAATTGTCTTTGGGTGACAACTCATAATTTCACGAACTGTGAGTTCAAAAAAATGATCCTGCTTATCATGCATGGCGCGGCGTACATCGCCATCAGTAACGACTCCTACAATGTTGCCGTTTTCCAAAGCGATTGCAATACCTTGTTTGTTTTTGCTGATTTCTATGATGGTGTCTGATATTTTCTGGGCTGGAGACACAATGGGGAGGTTTGTAGAAAGCATAACATCCTTCACCCTGGTCAGCAAACGTTTTCCAATACTCCCCCCTGGGTGGAATTGAGCAAAATCGGAAGCTTTAAAATTACGAATTTTTATCAAAGCACAAGCCAAGGCATCACCCATCGCCAAACTAGCAGCTGTTGACGATGTTGGAACCAAGTTCAGAGAATCCGCCTCATGATTTACTCTAATATTTAAATGATAAGTGGAATATTGCGCCAAGAGTGAATTGGGATTGCCCGACATACCGATGATTGGGATATGCCGCTCTAATAGCAATGGTATAAAACGAAGGAGTTCGTCTGTGTAGCCGGAATTGCTGATGGCTAACACAACGTCATCGGATGTGAACATGCCCAAATCGCCATGAAAAGCATCAAGAGGATTCACAAAAAAGGAAGGAGTCCCTGTACTGGCAAGTGTGGCTGCGATTTTCTCGCCAATGTGACCAGATTTGCCAACACCCGTGATGATGAATCGGCCCTTACAATGATAGATGATGTCCACAGCTTTTGAAAAATCGTCCGTCAGCTGAGGTATCAATCCCAAAATTGCTTCCGCCTCATCTTGGAAACATTTTATAGCATACTGATTTGTTTCAGTCATTGTTCTCTTTACTAATTTATCCTTGAAATTTTAAAAAGTCTGTTCTACTTCCTTATTTTATCATCTTTTTTCAGACCGCTTCTTCATCCATTTTCATCCAGTGTAGCGCAGGAATGAAGAGAAAAAACTCTTTGGGTGAACGAAAGTATCCTTTTCATTTTGCAAATATAGCCATAATTTATGAGATGGAAAACGAAATCCGCGAAAAAAAGAAAAACGAATGCAAAAGTATGTACATAAACGGCACTTCATGTTACATTTTCTTTTAAATATGTAACATTGCAATTAAAAAGCGAGGATGTTTGAATACTTGAAGCATATGATTCAAAAGAGAAAGTCCATATGGCAAAAAGTCCGTAACTTTGTACCAGAAAAAGTTAGTAAAGCATAAATAGGTTAATAATTAGTTAGTTAGTTAATTAGTCGAGAGAACTTCCCTTCGTGAGAAGGGGAGTTTTTTGCGTTTAATGGATTAGCCACCTTTTGGGTCCCTTTCCCTCTTGGAATGTTATAGGAGGGGGATAAAAGGCGAGAAACACCATATTAATTAAACAAAAGAATACATAATTGAGGTTTTCTCCCCCTATATTGCCCAAAAAAGCAGGTGCTACAAAAAAATCGAAAGTTTTTGAAACAAAAGAGAAAGTCTATAAACTGAAAAGTCCGTAACTTTGCACCAGAAAAGTTAGTAAAGCATAAATAGGTTAATAATTAGTTAGTTAGTCAGGGAAACTCCCCATCGTGAGATGAGGAGTTTTTATTTTACTCTTCTTCATCAACATCTTCTCCCAATTCCTTTTTCACCCATTCAGTTGGAGTCATACCAAAGAGAGCTTTAAAACTGGTGGAGAAGGCTGAAAGTGATTTGAAGCCAGTAGCGACACTCACACCTGTAATATCAAGTTTCTTTTCAGACAGCATGCGTGCCGCTTCTTTCAGACGCACATACTTTACAAAATCGCGGGGAGCCTGCCCCGTCAGTTCTTTCATTTTCCTATAGAAATGCACGCGGCTGATGCCTACTTTATCGGCAACCACTTCCACAGACAATTCTGGGTTGTCGAGATTTTCATTAATCACCTTCATCACACGAGCCATCAAGTGTTCATCTGGCGACTCCATCTCCACCTTATCAATACTCAGTTCTTGATGCCGTTCAGCATTGAATTTACTTTGCAAGAGCTGATAAGATTTCATCAGTTGCAATACAGTAGTTCGTAAGACATCAATATTAAACGGTTTCGACACATAAGCATCTGCTCCATTAGTTAACCCTGCAATACGATCAGCATCACTACCCAAGGCCGTCATCAACACCACAGGAATATGGTTGGTGTTAAAGTTCGCCTTTAGCTTTTGACACAGCGTCATGCCATCCATCACAGGCATCATCACATCACTAATAACCACATCCACCTTCCCCCTGTGCTCCATGATATAATCCCATGCTTCTTGTCCATTACTACAAGGCTGAATCACTAATTCCTTTGACAATTCACTATGTACATACTGACGTATAGCTTCGTCGTCTTCCACCAGTACTGCATTACGGCGGCGGGAATCGGAAGGTTTATCAATAGTTAACAATTCAGCCGTCTCCTTTTCAATCAAATTCGCTTCTTCAACGCTTTCCTTTACAGGTTCAGGTTTGCTAATCTGCAGTCCATCATCTCCCTTGGGAATCTGCACTGCAAATGCAGTACCTTGCCCCTCAGGATTGTCTACTACGGAAATTTTCCCTTTGTGAAGCTTAACCAACATCGATGTCAGATGCATGCCAATCCCCGTGCCTATATATCCGTTTTGATGTTGAGCAGAATAGAAACGCTCAAAGATTTTCTCTTTATCTTCATCTTTAATACCCACACCAGTATCTATCACCTCCAGCGAGAAAGTTTTCTCATCGTCAGTCAGACGCATCGTTACCTTTCCGCCATCGGGCGTAAACTTAAAGGCATTGGACAACAAATTCATCACTATTTTATCCATATTATCTGGATCCACATAAACAGGCAACCTATCTTTTTGATGCTCGAAAACATAAGTTATATTCCGACTTTGTGCATTCGTGGCAAACACATCATAGATGTTTTGCAAGAAATCCACCATTTCCACTTCTTGATAATCTAACAAGAATTTCCCTTGTTCAATCTTCCTCACATCCATCATTTGGTTGATAAGCCGTAGGATTCGCTTTGCGTTCTGCTTAATAAGTCCGTAGTTACGCTGCCGCTCAGCATCTTTATCAGACCCAATGAGCTTCTCCAGCGGAGCCAAAATCAGCGTCATAGGTGTACGAATCTCATGGCTAATATTCATGAAGAACTGCATTCGTGCTTCATTCAGTTCACGTTGCTGACGATTGCGGGCCATAATGCGACGCAGACGGATTTGGCGCTTCACATATTCATAAATCAACCAGCAAACAATGAGGAAGATTGCCCAGTAGCAAATTTTCGCCCACACCGATGCGTACCATGCAGGATGTACCGTCACTGTCAGTTCACGTTCATCACTTATGGTGCCAAAAGCACGTGCACGCACCTTAATATGGTGCTCTCCTGGAGCAAGGTTAGCAAAAATGATTCGATCGTTATCGCCACCTTGGTCAATCCAACGACCGCCATCCATACTGTACTCATAAATCACACGTTGCCCATTCATTTCACGCACATCCAATTCAAGTGTAAAATTGTTGTCGGTGTGGCTCAAATCAACCTGGGCAACATCATCAATCATTCCATGCAATATTTCATAACCATCCGACAGGTCGCCTTGATGGATTATTTTTCCACCTACCATCACATCGACAAAACGCAGGTGAAGACGCACGCCCTCTGTGCGCCATTGATCCATCTCTTTCGTGTCAAAATAGGTGAGGCCACCTATTCCTCCCAGATAAATCTTCCCATCCATTGCAAGTGCAGCACCCCTGCTAAATTCATTGTCCTGAAGGCCATCGTCGGCAAAGAAGTTGGTAAAGTTCTCAGTGCTGGGTTCCATACAACAGAGTCCGAAATTCGTTCCAATCCACAATTTTCCATTATTAATGCACAAAGACATAATGCCATTAATAGGAAGACCTGAATTTTCTTTCGTATAGGTGTAGGCATAGAGGCTCTTCACGTCCACTCTCACCAGGCCAGAGTTAGTAGCTACCCACACAGTACTTTTGTCAGGAGACACAGCAAAATGGAACACCGAGATGCCGTCCAGCATCTTGGTACTCGTCTCCTTGATGACACCATCCTTTTCCACATGACAGATGGTCAAGCCACCCGATGTGCCGACAAACAGGAGGTTGCCCAAAGGCTGAATTGTATAGACATACGAGTTACCGATAATACGTGCTCCCTCTTCGCCTTTGCTCCAATCGGCGTTATAATTCAGAAATGCCCCCGTCGTATAATTATAATAGTAGAAGCCAGAGCCAACAGTGGCTATCCAATAGCAACCCTTTTCAGCAGCAGGTTGAATGTCAAAAATTTGATTGATTTCATTGGTGACAAGCGAGAAATGCCCGTCAGTCATTTTCCAAAGTCCACGGAAGAAAGTGCCTAATAAAACAGTGGATCTATCCACATTGCACGCCACTGTAAATGCGTGGGGCATTTCAGGGTTCGTTTCCTGACTCCAATGAGCAGAAGAGGTGCCGTCAGCCGAAATTTGATATAGCCCATCATTATCAGCTATCACCCAAAGTTTGTTGTTAGGCGCAGCCGCCAAAGCAAACACAGCATTGGTGCCAATCGTATTTTTAGTGATGGAACGTTGTCCAATATATTCAAACACAGACTGGTTGACAGACTTCATCATCACACCTTTCCAATAAATGCCCACCCACACATTGCCATAAGAGTCGGAAATGGCATCTTTCACATTGCTGGTAGCCAAATCAAAGTCATTCACCTTAATGGAACTGAGCGTCACCTTCTCAGTCTTTTCGTCATAAATGCGTAGTCCCGCGCCATCTGTACAGATAAAGAGACGCCCTCCGCCCCAAGCGTTGAAGCCATAGACCGCTCCCCCGATGTCAGTGCCAGAAGCCATTTGCTTGAAACTATCAGTCTCTTTTTCATAGCAGTACAATCCATCATAAATGGTAATGACATACAGCCTGCCCGAAGAGCTCTGACATATTTTCCTCGCATTTTGTATTTCTGCATACTCTTTCAAGCCCTTCTTTCCTTTGCGAGAGATTCTGCCAGCCGAATTAATCATCCACAGTCCATTCTCAGCAGAGTCAAATACTTGAATGGGATTGTTGCTATTTGTCTTTCCTGACAAGAACTCGGTAGAGAACTTAATAGACATTGAGCCATCATCCTTCACCACCAGTTCTCCATGCCTCGTAGAAGCAAGGCAAATAATGATGCGATTATCTTGAAGACGAGACATACTGATGACACGGGCATGCATCTTTTCTCCACTATTCGAAAGAAGGGGCACCTCTGTAAACTTGTCCGTCATGTAATCGTAGAGTTGCAAACCCATATTTGTGCCTACCAAAATACGGTTGCGGTCATACTCCATCACGGCTGTACTTTCATCGTGCAACAGAGAAGCCTCATTACCTGGCTCATGCCGATACACATTCATTTTCACTCCATCATAACGGCTCAGTCCATTCAGCGTAGTCACCCAAATGCTGTGACGACTATCTTCATAAATGTTACGAACTCCCGAATTGGATAGTCCATTACGAGAGGTGAAAAACACCATATTTTGAGCTTTCAGTCCAAGCACGCCCAAAAGCATCGCCAGCAAAACGATTCCAAGATGACATTTCATGCCAAGTCCCTTTTTAGTTAGCAAAATGATAGTAAAAGTAACAAATCGACCACAAATGTAGGCAAAAGGGAGATAAGAACCAAAAAAAAATAGTTTTTTTTCAATTTTTGCGGACGAAATCAACATCATTGCACAAAAAGGACGGAGATTACACGTCAAGTTGGGCTGTAACAAAAAGGTGGGGCAGCCTCACGACTACCCCACCCTTTCAATTCATTTTGCGTACTATAAAGAGTTTCTTTTTTTACTCTCACTTAACCAGAACGTTCGCTACGCGCAAGTTCTTCACGTTCGGTAAAGAATCCAAGCGAGCTTGATTCTTTACTCTCACTTAACCAGAACTTTTTTGCCGTTCTTGATGACGATGCCCTTGTAGTTTGCGTCAACCTTCTGTCCTGCGAGGTTGTAGATGCTTGTTGCCTGAGCAGCGGCAGGAGCCTCAACAGTCTCGATTGCAGTTTCCAGTGTGTTGGCAGCAGCAGCATAGTCAAAGCCTTCAAGTGGAGCAGAGAAGTAAATCTTCGTGTCACCCACGTAAGAGTTGGTGTCCCAGAAGTCCTTTGGCTCGTATGCACCAAGTTCTGCATCCCAGTTGTGACCAGAAGCCTTGCCTGAAGCATAGTGCTCGATGGCACCGATAGTAATCTTCTGACCTTCCTTCACAACCACATCCTTTACAAGAGAAGGATAAACGTTGCCGATAGTACCGATAGCGAATGGGGTTGTAAGTGGAGTGCCATCTTCAACCTGAACGAATACGTACTTGTCCCAAAGACCTGTCTCATCGCTCTGAGCGTTGAACACACCGTAGTTGCCCTCAGCATCGGGCTGATTCTTCTGTGCAGTACGTGAACCTACAGCCACTGTATAAACACCTGCTGGCAAGTTCTCAATCACCTGATAGATCTTGTACTCCGAGCTTGCGCCATAGCCATTGAGCATAGTAGCGATGACAGGATTCTCAGAAGTAGCAGCAGCACTCATCTTGGCAGAGCCAGTAGAAGTTACTTCGCCTGTCTCTGGGTCAACAGTCTGGAGAGGCTCGAAAGTCCAACCTGGGAAGTCAACCTTAGAAGCATCGGTACCCATAGTGTAGAAGTTTGGATTCCAAATCAGACCTGTGAAGTCAATACCCTGGCCTACGAGTGGGTGGCCTTGCTCGTCAAAGTTAGGATCGCCTTCTTCAAAATTGCTGTCAATCACTGTACCGTCATAGAGTTTGCTCATCAAATCGTCGAGCGACTCGTTAGCAGCAATCTTCTTGTAGAGAGCGAGCGTAGCCTGAACATTGTATTCAGCAGCAAGAGCACGGTCATCAGAAGTAGCATTGTAACCCTCTGTTGGGTCAACACCAAACTTCTCAGCTGTCTGAGCAGCCTTGTAAACACCGTATGTGAGATAGTCGATAGCGTTCTTCGCATTCTTCACCTTGTTGACAGCCTGAGCCAAAGCAGGAGCAGCTGCAGCAAGTTCTTCGTCAGAGAGCGTAGAAGCAGAAATAGCGTTGTACTTGTCGATGATAGCCTTAGCCTCAACTACGAGCGGAGCGTCAACATACTTGCCTTCCAATGTTTCTACAGCCACCTGAGCCTCGAGGAGAGCTTGGTCGTAGTTGTCGATATTTTCTCTACGAGTAGTCAGAGCGGCACTGAGTTCTTCAAGTTCATTGATGAGAGCCTGAATCTGAGTACCAGAAGTGAAGCCACCAGCATTAGCCTTTTCGATGGCAGCTGCAAGAGCAGACTTCGTAGCACCATCATAAACAGCAGCACTTGCCTCTTCAAGCGTAGGCTGAACCTTCTCTACCACCTTTGCCAATTCGCCCTTCCAGTATGCCGACTTAGATGGCATCGTAATCAGTTTCACATTTGCAAGAAGATACTCCTGCCACTGTGCTTCAGCGGCAGTGAAGCGGAGCACATAGTAACCTTCCTTATCGACAGTGAAGTCAGCTTCACATTTTACAGAGCCAGTAACCTTACCAGTGTTACCATTCATGTTAGGAGAAGCGAGATAGTTTTCAAACTTAGCATACACGTTTCCTTCAAGGTCTTCAAGTGTGAAAGTGAAAGTAGGTTCACCCTTCCAAGCTGCCATAAGGAAGCTAATGTTATACTTGCGTGGTTCGAGCTTCAAGGCAATACCTTCTGGGGCGTCATCGCTAAGTGTGCCATCTTCATTCAGATAATCTTTCACCAATGAACCATACTCAGCATAGCCTTCGTTGGTACCGCGAGAGCCCCAATACATAGCCTTATTGAAGTCACCGTTAAAACCTGCATAGAGACGTGTGCCGCCACCACCAGGATTTCCACCCCAACCGTAGTTGTACTGAGATGTACGTTCCTCATCGTTGAAGCCATAGAGGTGATAACCAGCTTCATTGTAAGTATTCCAACCTGGAGGAATACCATCAGTCATATCATTGTCGAAGTCAGAAGCGTAAATCACCTCAGAAGTAGCAGTGTCATCGCTCTTACCCAAAGCGAAGATAATCACCTGTTTATCAGCAGCTGGAATACCAAAAGAATTCTCCACATCGGAGATGGTCAGTGTGTATTCAACCTCTTGCAAACCAGACACAGCAATATTGATAGTCTTCTTGTCCGCAGAGAGTGACATCTTGTCTGTCACAGGAAGTTCATGACTACCGAAGTTGTCATCCCATGTGAGAATTGCGCTGGCTGTCTTGAGGCTCAGTTCCTTGTCGTAAGTAACAGCAATGTTATTGAACGAAGCTGCGTCAAGATCGAAGCTCTCGTTCTCAGGATTAGAGCTAACCATCTTAGGAGCCCCCCAAACGGCTGGCACAGCATCGATGCTTTCATCAAAGTATGCTGTTTCATTAGCGAAACCAAACACTTTCAGTTCAGTAGTCACATCAGCACTTGGACGACGGTCGTTGTTATAGATGATAGGACAGTCATCGGCAGGAGTGAAGCTTACCGACACGGCGTCGCTTGCCTGCAGCACCACTTCTTCGGGGAGGAAGATGTAGAGATAACCATCTTTCTTACCTTCCACATACTCAGGCACCACAGCTTTGCCGTTCACGCTTACAGACACGCAAGAGGTAGGCAGTGTCACCACATCGTTTTCGCCCACCTTTGCCAAGTCTGCAATGTTGGTTGGATAGCCAAAGTCGAGACGGATAGTGTTACCTGAATTGAAGAGAGCCTCGTTGAAGGTAACGCCTTCCTCAATCTTGATGTCATCCAGCACATATTCGCCAGGATTATACATATTAATAATCATGAAGTAATCATCGGGGAAAGGAGTGTCCTGTGGCCAAACGATGTTGCCTTCGGGGTCTGCCTTACCAGTGTAGTTGATGGAATACTTGTCCTGATCAGCCTTGTTAGTGAAGAAAGTCATGTAAGAAATGTGCTTCCACTCACTGTTGAAGCCTGCGAAATTGTAGTAGTACTGCAAACCACTGGCTGTAGAGATAGGCATGTCGCAATACTCACGGCCAATAGCCATAGAAGACTTCACATGAGTCTCTGCCTCATTACCCGTCTCGGGGTTGATGTAAGTTTCGTTAGCCTTCACCCAGAAGCTTACACGATAGCTCGTGTTCTCCTTCAACTGAAGGTTACCAATCACGAAACCGCGGTCCCATGTGTTACCAACCACTTGGTCCGTGTTGTTCATCAGGAAGCTGTAGTCACCTGAGTGGGCATCGCCATCGTTTGGTTCAGTCCAAACGTCGCCACCCTGCTGGTTCACCCAGTTGCCGTATGTACCGCCTGGAGTATAAGCATACTTCGTCGTGTACTTCGTGTCGCCTGGCTCAAAACCAACAGATGCAATCGTGGTCTGTGCCTGCACAGAAGCTGCGCACAACAAACCAGCTGCAATCATTAAGTTAATCTTTTTCATAAGCGAAAAGTTTTAATAAAGTTTAGAAAGAATATGTTGATAATCTCATTTCGTTTGGGGTGACAAACACAAGCCGCTTAAAATGAACCATGAGTTCGTCGATGCAAAGGTACGCAGTGTTTAACGAAGAGAGTTTCCACAAGGTTACACGAACTTTCAAGTAGGTTACATATCGTAAAAAAAACGATAAAAGCCCCGAAAATCCTTAAGACTTTCAGGGCTTTCAGTGTAATTGGTACCAGAGTGCCAAATTCAATAGCACTTAGTTTAGCATTCACCAAATTGCTTACTTGAAGAGCAGCTGTGCCATCTCTTTCAGGCTTCGACGCCAAGTGAGGAACTCATGTGCAGTACCTTCCGACACGTATGAATAGGCATTAAAGCCAGCAGCTTTAAGGTCTTCCACCGACTTTTTCACACCATCAGGATTCTCTTTCGAGCCACAAGACGTGAAGATGAGTTTGGGTTTGGCCTTTCCTTCAAAGTCGGCAGGTGCGTAAGTGCCGCCACTAAACAAGCCGTAGTAGTCGAACACCTCTGGACGTGCCAGCGTAATGTTCTTCGTTTCCATACCGCCCATTGACAAACCAGCCATTGCACGGCTTTCCTTCTTAGCGATAGTGCGGAAATGACTGTCCACGTAAGGAATCAGTTCATCTACCAGCACCGTCTCAAAATTCTTGTAGTTGAAGCTACCCAGCGTGCCAAAGCCAGCATCGTTAGTCATGCCATAGGTCATCACAATGATGAAGGGCTGAGCCTTTCCTTCAGCAAGCAGGTTGTCCATGATGAGCCCTGCACGTCCCTGATTGCTCCAAGCGTATTCGTTCTCGCCCCAACCATGTTGGAGATAGAGCACAGGATACTTCTTTTTAGGATTCTTGTCATATTCGGCAGGTGTATAAACGAATGCCCGACGTTCAGCATTGGTGCTGGGCGAATGGAAAAGTATCTCCGTCACATTGCCGTGAGGCACATTCTTCAACGCATAGAAATCGCGGTCGTGAGCAGGAATCTCTATACCGCTCTCCCAACGCGTAGAACCATAGTAGTTGTTCGTGCCAGGGTCGTTCACTGTCGCTCCGTCAATCGTCATGTGATAATAGTGGAAACCTTCGTCCATTGGGCCGTCGGTCGTACCTGTCCACACACCGTCTTTACCCTTCTTGAGCACTGTGCCGCCACTGCCTCCCAGTCCAAGGCTGACGATGACCGAACGCGCCTGAGGAGCTTTAATTTGGAAACGGGCATACCCTTGCGAGTTCACCTGAGGATACGGCTGACCAGGCTGATTGAGTTCATTGGGCTTGAAATCCTCCACTGGTGCCACATTGTCAAGCGCTGGGTTAAAATTCTTGATGGCATAGTAAACTGGTTTTGGACGAAGATTCTCGTCGAAAGGCAATGGATGGTTGTTCACACCCACCCAAGAGTCGCGGTCCGACACGTTCCAGAAAGTCACGTTGTCAATAACATCCTTATACTTGCGATAGAGACGGAACAGTTTCACATAGCGGTCGGTCTGCATCGTCACAAGGTGGGGAGCAGCTTGCCCTTCCTGGCCACGGGAGAACTGCAGCTGTCCGCCCATTTCCTCGTTCAGGCGGATGTCGAGTTCCGTAATCTGGATGTGCTTTACCAGTTCGGAGTATTTCTTGATAGCCTCTTCTACCTCTGACTCGTCTGGGCCGTAAGAGTTGTAGTGTCCCTGCATGCCAATACCCGTGATGGGCACACCAGCCTCCTGCATCTTCTTTACCATATTATATATACGGTCGCGCTTGGCTGGCTGGAAGGCATTGTAGTCGTTATAAACCAGAATAGCATTGGGATCGGCCTCATGAGCAAATTGGAAAGCTTTGGCAATAAACTCATCGCCACAAAGTTTCCATGCACGGCTCTCACGATAAGGATTAGGCTCTCTGCCTCCCCATCCACGGCCAGCACCAGCATCAGACATGGCCTCGTTCACCACGTCCCATGCATACACAACATCCTTGTAGCGATTCACCACCGTGAGGATGTGGTCGCGCAGACGCTGATAGAAGACCTCTTTAGACACTTCCTTTCCGTTCTTGTCCGTAAACATCCAGTCGCAGAACTGAGAGTGCCAGCACAGGCAGTGACCGCGCATCTTGATGCCGTTCTGACGGCAGAAGTTGGCAATGGCATCAGCTTTTTCCCAAGTCCATTCCCCTTCACGTGGATGCACAGAGATGGGTTTCATATCGTTCTCAGCCGTCACACTGTTGTAGTTCTTCTTGATAATCTCCGTCTGAGCAGGGTCGTTGATGTTGCCCATGTTGACAGCTACACCTACGGTAAAGTAGCCCTGATAGGTGTCCTTGTAACCCTTGTCGGGGTTCACGTCCGGATTTCTGCCAAACTGTGCCGATGCCGTCAAGGCGAGCGATGTCAACAGAACCGATAAGATAGTTTTCTTCATACTGATTAAATTTTTTTGTAATGTGAAGTTAATAGATAAAATAGATGTATAATAATAAAACTTTCTTTCTACAGCATCAAGGTCACTTGACCACCCACTTGCTTGGTTGGGTAATAGAAGGCAGCGTAGCGTGTACCCATGAAGAGTCGAGTGTAGTCGAAGCGCATTTTGTAGTCAGTGGTGCCAATCTTAGTGAAATTCTTTCCATCCAGACTGTAGTAGAAATTGGCCGTATCGCGCCCGGGATTGAAATCGCCGTCAAAACGGAGATAAATCTTGCCAGCCTTTCCCTTCGGAATTGTCACGGTCTCCACCTCTTTCGCCTCCACTTTCGTAATTTCCTTCGTGTTGTTGGTCAATCTCACACTCTCCTCACTCATGGTTAGACTGTACTTACCCCCATTTAGTTTAATTGTCAAAATGCCAGAATCGCCATTTAATGCAGCCAAACCTGCACAGTCTCCATCTTTCATGCGGCGAACATCCAGACAAATGGTGTCGGAACAGGTAGGTCCCCATGTGCGCCAAGTAAGCGTGTTGCGGGCATCATAAATGCTCTGAGCCAGCACCGAAGTCTTCAGCACCAATCCCTCCCACGAGGCGTTCTGACGATAGGTGGCAGCATCGCGCACAGGCTTTCCGAACTGTGGAGCTTCGCCTTTCTGAGGCAGAGGAGCCATGTCAGCCTTTATGTAGTTGTGGTTCCACTGATAGTCTTTCTCAATCACAGCGTAAGCGGGTTCTTTGTGACACTGGCAGTTGCCATCCAAAGTGACCGTTTCGGGGATGATTCCATCGCCATTGGTGCCGAGCATAGGCCAGCCATCAATCCATGAACAAGGTTCGAGGGTGAGCACACGGCCCACACCATTGCGATCCTGAAACATCACACCGTACCACTCACCATGCTTACCGTCCACGATGGTGCCCTGTCCTGCATAGTTGAATCCGCCAAACTGACTTTTCAGAATGACCTTCGAATCGTAGGGACCCTCAATGTTTTTGCTTCGGTAAGCAATCTCTTGCCGCCCTGTATTAGGCCAAGAGATGCAGAGCAGATAGTACATGCCATCGTGCTTGATCACGCGGCTACCTTCATGCAAACCCTGTGGACGCCCGTTCAGCTGCAGTTTCTTGTGAATGCCACCTGGTTTCTCAGCCGTGAGGTCGGCAGTGAGTTCCACAAGCGTAATGTCGCCGCTTCCCGAAAAGACATACACGCGCCCATCATCATCAAAAAAGAGCGATGAATCGTGATAGGCGGGCAAACGGCTATGCAATTTCCAGCCCTTGGCCGGGTCATCGGTCTTGAACACCATTGACTTGTGAGGATCATCGTTGGCCACAAAGAGTGCCCAGAACGTGCCATTGTTGTAACGCAATGAAGTGGCCCATTGCCCACGTCCATACACAGTACCCTCGCGCAAGTCGTAACGAGGCGTATCCTTGATTTCATCAAACAAGTACGACACAGTCTCCCAATGCACCAAATCCGTACTCCGCATGATGGGAGCACCGGGAAAAAGGTGCATGGTGGTTGTGACCAAATAGTAATAATCGCCCACACGGATAATGTCGGGGTCGGGCGCATCGGCCCAAATGAAAGGGTTCTTCACTTGAATCTGCTGCGCCGATGCGGTCAATGCCATCACAAAACAGAGCAGCGAAAATAACTTTTTCATGTCTCCAATAGGTTTTAGTTAAACATCTTGCTTGCAAAGGTACGAAAAAAGCAGACAACGGACTTTAAGAAATGTAGCATAAAGTTTACGATTTGATACATTCACTTGTTTCAATGTTACATTTCGGCCGAACTCACGCACTTTCAACCTATTCAAAAAACGATGAAACGCAACGAGAAGCCTGTTTTGCTAAAAGTGCGTAACTTTGCATCAGAAAAAAAGAAAAAGCCTGCCACCCTTTCTTACAAGCACAGGAGGAGCAGAGCCGACCATCATAGGTACAGAACATTGGGGAACATAGCATAATATCCCATACATGCTAAGGTAAAGTTAGATCGTTTTTAAGTTATGGATAGTTAGTAATTAAAGGTTAGTAAAAGAGTAGTAAGAATAAGATGCTACGCAAACTGTGGAAATAGGTTAGTTAGTAAAAAAGCAAGGGGCCTTTCTTCGTGAGAAGAGAGGTCTCCTTGGTTTTTTACGTGATGCATATCTATAACGCAAAAGGGGCAGATGAGCAAGCTGGAGGATATCCTCAATTCTGGCATACATTTTTCCAAAAAGGATCCCTATAGTACCTCGCATGTACCTCGCATGTACCTCGCATTAATAAATCGGAGGTAAATCGGAGGTAAAACGGAGGTAAAACGGAGGTAAATCGAAAGCACAATAAAGGGGAACGACTATAGAGCCGCTCCCCCGCATTTTATTCCTGAAGACAAGATTACATTAGTTGATGAGGTAGAATTTGGTCTGCCCTTTGTAGGTACATTTCACCACGGCACGTCCGCTGGCAACGTTACCAATTTGGAACGTGACTGATGGGTCGGTAGAAGTGGCCTTTATGACCGACTTGTCAGTGAGTGGAGCGTAAGCCTGGTAGTGGTCGGCCTTAACATAGCCATTGTCGTTGGTAGAGAACATCGGAGCAGCGGGCAGGTTGATGGCCTTACCATCCACCGTGATGTTGACTGCGGGCACACCGGGCACCTGAACGCCACCACCCTTGGAGAAGCCCAGTCCATGGAGGTCGAAGAGTCCTTGTGGACGCTGCTGCCCCTGCTGTCGGCCACCACCCCACTGCGGACGGCCCTGAGCCTGCTCAGGTTGCCTGATTTCGTCGCCTTCTACCACAAGGTAGATGGCATGCTTGCCTGTCAGACCTTCCACAGCTGGCACACTGACGCTATATACATCTTTTTTGTTGGCAGAAGCTGGCACATCAATGAGCCCAATCTCCTGTCCCTTCCATGGATTATCCAAGCGCACATGAATCTTGAAAGCTCCTTTGCCACTGGGTGTCAGGTTCAGTTCCAGCTTAGTGTTGTCGCCCTTCTTTGCGCCATCAAAAGCTTTCACGCCCTTGGTGTCCTTGGCCAAACCGCCAAAACCGAAGTACTTGAAGCCGACGATGCCACCGTTTTGAATGCCGGCAAGGTCCATCGAATTGTTCCAAATGTCGTGGTTGTCCTGCATCCATTGGTTGCTGTTGGGGCCATACATGAAACAAGCCAAACCTGCCGAATAGTAAGCGTAAGGAGGCAAACCAAAGATTTGGAAACCTTCGCTGGTCACCTCAGCACCCGTGTATTCGTTGCCATCGCTGGCCTTAGCTGTCCATTCATTGTTCTTCACAAAGGGGTCATAGCCTGTGATGCGCACTTGCCCACCATCGGCCACCGACTTCTTGTCCCATTCAATCTTCACAGGTGCCACCATGGCCTGACGTGCATTGCCAAAGCCACGGGGAGGACGGTGATAGAAAACATACCACTGACCATTGATTTCCTGGATGGAACCATGCGTGTTGTGTGCAGCATTGGTAGTAATCAGCTTAGAGCCATCTTCATTCAGCACCACACCGCGCGAATCGACCAGCACACCACCGCTGCGCCAAGGACCCAGAGGCGAGTCGCCGTAAGCGTAACGAAGAGCCGAGTTAGTGTTGCCCAACCCATATTCCTTGCCGCTATAGCCAGAGAACACCATCACATATTTATTACCTACCTGGCGAATGCTGGAAGCCTCGAAAAAGTTGAAGTCGAGTGGGTTCTGGCCCTTATAGAGTGCCTTATACTCGCTTCCGGCCTTGTCGAGCAAACGTCCGTCGGAACTGCAAGCTGGAATGAAGGGGTCAATCAGCTCTGTGCCAGGACGCTTACTGAACATAGTGTTCTGGTCCAACTCGCAAGCTGTAGAGTGCTGGAAGCCATAGAACACATAAGCACGGTAACCCTTGTCGTAGTCAGGGTCTTTCTTGTCTGTGATGTTCTCTATGAACACCGAGGGGTCAAAGTCAATAAGCGAACCCTCCACACACTGGCGACCATCAGGGGTGAGGTTGACTGGAGTGAAAGGGCCATTGGGACGGTCGCCCTTGCATACCATAGCCACACGACGCCACCCGCGCGAGTGGGGATAGAGCCAGTAAGTCTTTTTGCCTGTTTGCTTGTCTTTCACCTCCACCAGGTCGGGGGCAAACATCGTGTCCCACTTGCCATCGACATAGTGGGTGAAGATGGGGCCTTCGTCACGCCATTGGCTCAAGTCCTCAACAGGAGCCGACCACATGCGCACGTCATTGCTGCAATAGGCCGTGTAGGTAACATCGTGCGAACCAATGATGTAGGCACGATACTTACCAGGGTTGTCAGGGTCTTCAAACACACGAGGTTCTCCGTCGGGGAGATGCTCCCACAGGGGGAGATAGGGGTTCTGCGCCGACGCTGTCAAGGCACAAAACGAGAAGAGGATGGAAAATAGTTTCTTCATCGATTAATTATAATTTAGGGGTTAATTGACTTATTGGGCTTATGGGACTTATAGGACTTATAGGCTCCACAAACTACTTAGTGCTTTACCACAATGCTCTGTCCTGCTTTTACAGGCACTTCATACTCATACACTCCATCGTGAGTGCTCACCAATTTCAGGCCCTTGCCAGTGAGCGTGTCTTTGCAACGGAGACGAAGCGTGCCAGTCTGCTGTGCCTTGACTGAAGCTTGGGAAAGTGTGCCACCCGCCCAAACAATGCTTACCTCATAGCCTCCACGTGCCTTGAGTCCGCTGACACTTCCCTCGGCCCAAGCATCGGGGAGAGCAGGCAGAAGATGAATGGCTGGCTTGGTTGCAGTAATGGGGTCGCTCTGCATGAGCATTTCGGCAATACCTGCCGTGACACCAAAGTTTCCATCAATCTGGAATGGTGGATGGGCATCAAAGAGGTTGGGGAAAGTACGTCCATTGGGGTATTCGCGTTCCCTGCCCTCGTTGGGTAGCAAGCGAAGCATATTGCTGATAATTTTGAAGGCATGGTTGCCATCGAGCATGCGAGCCCAAAAGTTGGTTTTCCACCCAAGACTCCAGCCTGTGGCTTGGTCGCCTCGCTGCTGAAGGGTGACGCCAGCTGCCTTCCAGAGGTCGGGGGTGGCGTATGGTGAAATCTGATTAGATGGGTACAGACCATAAAGATGGGAAATGTGGCGGTGCTCGTCGCGCGGGTCATCCCAATCTTCGCGCCACTCCTGCAACTGTCCGTATTGACCCACCTTCATGGGAGGAATCATGCGAATGGCTTTTGCCAGTCGTTGCTGATAGTCGCCATCTTGGTTCAAGATTTTTGCCGCTTCCAAGGTTTGGGTGAGCACATCGCGCACAATTTGGTTGTCCATGGTGCAGGCGGCACAGACAGGTGTCTGCTTACCCCTTCCGCCATGTTCGGGCGACACACTGGGCACGACGAGGAGTTCACCATCGCGCTCCATCATGTAGTCGAGGTAGAAGTCGGCAGCCCCCTTCATGATGGGGTAGTATTCGCGCAAAAAATCTTTGTCGAGCGTGTATTGGTAATGTTCCCACAAATGGGTGGTCAACCAGCCGCCACCGTTGGGGAACATACCCCAAGGAGCCCCATCCACAGGACCGGCAATGCGCCAGAGGTCGGTGTTGTGATGTGCCACCCAACCGCCACAGTCGTACATTACACGGGCAGTCTCGGCACCAGTCACACTGAGGTCTTTCACCATCGAGAAAAGAGGTTCGGCTGTCTCCGACAGGTTGCACACCTCGGCTGGCCAGTAGTTCATCTCGGCATTGATGTTGATGGTGTATTTTGAATCCCAAGGGGCATTGCGCTTGTCGTTCCACACGCCTTGCAGGTTGGCTGCCTGACCGCCTTTCTGCGAAGAAGATATGAGCAAGTAACGTCCATAATTAAAGAGAAGAGCCACCATGCCCATGTCTTGGCTACCATAGAACTTGTCGAGACGCTGGTCGGTTGGGAGTTTCTGGTTTTCGGACGATGCCAAGTTCAGTTTCACACGTTCGTATTGTGCCTGATATTGAGCCATATTGCGTTTCAGCAGCTGGTCGAAATTCTGATTGGCCACCTGCTTCAAGCTGGCTTCGCATTTGGCCGACGCATTGCCCGACACGTCATGGTAATTGACGAAATTGGTGGCTGCGGCAATGTAGAGTGTGGCTTCCGTAGCTCCCTCTACACGCAGTGTCTCTCCTTCGGCCTTCACCGTACCGTCTGACTTGACCTGTGTCCAGCACTGAGCGGTAAGAGCCGCTTTAATGCCTTCCTGGTCCACACCTTGAATAGTGGCTTTTAAGATGTCACCATCGGTCTTCACCGAGAGGGGAAACTGGCATTGCTGCCCCAGCACAAAGTTCAACGCCCCTTTCTGACTGGCTTTCACGTGCATCACAACAACCCCATCAGCAAGCGAGGCAATCACACGACGTGTGTATTTCACCTGCTTGCATGTGTAGGAGGTTGTGCTTGTAGCTGTCTGCAAATCCAGTTCACGCACATAGTCAGCCACGTTCTGATGTCCGAAGTTCAGCTTCAAACTGCCTAACGTCAAGAAACGCATGCCATGGGGCCCTTTGACAAACTCTTTGTTAATGATGTCTTCCGCCTCTTTCTCTTTTCCGGCAAAGATGAGGTTGCGCACTTCTTCAAGGTGCTGCAAAGCCGTTGTACTATTATTATTATATGGTCCCCCACTCCAGAAGGTTTCCTCGTTCAGTTGGATTTCTTCTGTGTCGGTTCCGCCAAAAACCATCGCCCCCATGCGCGAATTGCCCAATGGGAGTGCCTCTAACCAACAAGTGGCGGGATGGTCGTACCAAAGTCGCTGGTCGTTGTCAAGACCTTTGGGCTGTGCCATCACCACCGATGCACACAGCATGCTCAATGCAAAGCAGAGATTTCGTATCATTGTGTAAATAGTTATGTTTCTTTTCCTCGGTTTCTCACTTCACCTTCCACACATTTAGGGTGATGCCTTCGCCTTGTCCCCACACAGGGGCACAGAGGAACAGAGCGTTGTTCAGCCAAGCGTATTTGCTGTCTTCGGGAGCTTCGAACTGAGGAGCCGCCTTGAAGTAAAAGCCGCCTTCACCCCCAGCAATGATGCCGCGGTTGCGAATGTGGATATACACACCATCGTCGGTCTTGATGCTATAGATAGCTTCCAATTCCGTACGGTTGCCTTTGGCCAATTGCCAGTCTGCTCCCCCTTCCAGAATGGTACCCTTGAGCAGAGGCCCCTCAAAGGTGCCACCCGTGATGGGGATGACCGTACGTCGTCCCTTAGGAGTTTCGCCCACTGAATAGGCTTCGCCCAACTTCACCTTCAGTTGCATCACAAATTCCGTCTCAGGTCCTGGCACATCCGCACTCGTCTGAGCATGCACTCCTATGCCGACCAGAAGCCAGCAAGCCATCGCGATAAAAACTTTCTGCAAATACATACGTTAGATATAGATTAGTAAAAAAGATGCTGCAAAGTTACCCCTTTCTTTTGGAAGAAGCTTTACAATATGTATCTTAAAGTTGCAATTTTGTAACATCGGGGCTACTTCACCCACACTTTCTTCCCATTGCGGATGTAAATGCCACGGGTAGGAGTAGCAATTTGCACACCTTGCAACGTGTAGTATTTGTCATGAAGCGGCTCATGTCCCACGGCCCAAACGGGCAAGGTCTCTTCATCTGGCACCAGATAGGCGGCACGCACACGGGCGTTCTTACCCCAATCGACCTTGATGGCATGGAGATGGAGAAAATTGTCCTTGCGGGAAACACCTTCGCTGGTGAGCGCATTCTGAAGGTCGGCCAATGGAAGCACGATGGCTTGAAGATTGGCATCCCAATAGGGGTCGGAGTCGTTGAACGACACCGTGATTTGTTTCCACGGACCATGCGGCACCAGTCGGTTGGCAAGGATGCGGATGCCACTGCCTGTGCCTCGGAGCACCAGTTTCTCGTATTGTCCCACATCGGCGAATCGGTTTTCTTCCACACCAACAAAACCAGCGATTGCCGTTCCACCACCAGCCTCTTGATTCATGTGCCAATCGACAGTGACAGGATGCCCGGTGGGTTGAGCATTCGCACGGCTACCGTCCCACTCAACAAACATGGAAGCCAGGAGCTCGGTCCAACCGTCGGGAGCCTCAAAGTCATCGATGTCAACCAGATGGACAATGTCGTTCAGCACACGCTCTGTCCGCACAGGGAAATACTGCTGCAGAAGGCGGTTGCGTTCTGTCATATAAGTGTCATCCACCGTATAAAGCGAGCCTTTTGAGGTGTAAGGATGCACATCGCGACGATAATCGCCCCAACGGGCTGCCTCATCATAAAGTGCTGACTGAATGGTGTGGTAGAGGCTATCCCAAACAGCCACCACCGATGCTTCTCCCAACAGACCATCTTCAGCCAGCACCTCCTTGGCTCGGCGCATATAGCGGCGGGCAAAATTCTCGTTCTGCAAGAGGTTGTGGAAGATGCCCGTAGGGAAACTCTTGCCATTGTTTGTGCCAAGCACGTTCTCCCGTTCGCTTTCAAAGATGATTTCGGAATCCCAGCACAAGAAACGGAATCCTTGGCTTTCAGGCCCACGACGCCGCAGCGCATACCAGTTGTGGTGATCCCAGTCGGTGTTACCCCCATATTGATTAATGAGCATATAGTCGATGAACGCATCCACATCCAACAGTGCCTCTGCATCGGGATCATCGTTACCTTCTGCATCCAAACCTTGCAGACGGTAGAAGGCATCCTGGTCAGTAGCAGCCTGCGCAGCCGTTTCCACCATGAGGTTCCATGCCTCCATGTCCCCCTCTGTAGCTTCGATGTGGTTGCCCCCATCCTCTTCTATCTTCAGCACATCGATGTCGCTCTTCTTGCCGCCCAAATGGTCCTTGCCAAACTGGTCGTCCACTCGTTCGGCAATATTGTAAAGTCCCCAATACATACCATTGAGAAACAAGTGTACATAGAGTGCATTCACGCTTGTGTGCCCCATTTTCCGCTGCATACGCCGTGCCCACACGTCGCGAGTGTATTGAGCCTTCTGCCTATTACTTTCCGACCAGTGTTGCCAAGCATTGCCAAAGTGACAACGCACAACAAGCTGGTCGAACTTGTTAGGTTCGTCCTCACCAAACAGCGGGTACTTCAGGGTTTTCTCGCCATACTCGTCCTTAAACACCAGACGGAACGAATGCTTGGGATTTTTTTCAGCCAATCGGCCATGCCCACCATGCAAGCGCAATCCACAGGCTGCAGAGAGGTCATGTCCTCCACCCATCAGTTCGATGCTGGCCGGGCGTGTCCACCCATGTCCCGTAGCATCGCCCACAGGAGGGCCTGTGAAGATGTAAATGCCGCCAAGTGCCGAATCAGCCTCATGGCTAAAGAGGTTTTCTTTGTCCGTCACAATGCTCAAGATGGGTAAGCTCTTCAATCCCTCCACAATTTTTGGGCGCAAGGTTACATCAGTGGTCATTTCTTCATCCATTCCATAATCAGCCTGAGCCGTGCCACCCATTTGGGTAAAACTGCCCCACTGTGCCGGATAGCCTTTGGGAGTGTCGGACTGACGGAGCACATGGTTCATGAACAAATAGGTGGCAGTGGTGATGGGCGACGCAACCGTGTCGGCCTTCACTTCAACCGCCCGCAAAAGTGTGTTCGTGTTGAGCACGAGCGGTGTGGTGTACATTGGGCTTGTGGGGAGTGGCTCGCTACCATCGGTGGTGTAATGGATGGTGGCCTCATCATCCTCGGTGGTGATGGCGACGGTAAGGTTGCTTACCTCGTAGAGTCCATGCTGCCGACTAAACTTAGGCTGAGCCTGCGCTGTCAACATGCAAAGAGACAAGAGGGTTACGGCGGAGAAAGACTTCTTCATTCATTCACTGTTTTGAAACACAACGTGCTTCTGTTTCACTTTTCGCCGGCAAAGTTACGCCTTTCCCCTCTTTTCCACTTTCGCGGAGGTTTCTTTTTTTATTCCGAATGTTCCATCCCGCATGGGTTTGAGAGCCTGCTCAGACAAAGGGACGAAATGTCTTAAAAAGAGGAACGAAACACCCCAAAAACAGAAACGCCGTATCTTCTTAGCATATCTACCCAAGAGAGACGGCGTTTCTCCGAGGGAGATACACCGCCTCTGTTTTTGGGGTAAAATATAGGAATTTTGAGGGTGGGAAAGACACCTATTTTATATAGGTTCTTTCCTGCTCTGTGAAGTCGGAAGTGTCCTGTTTCCAAGTGGGGTCTGGCATGTACCACCAAAGAGAGTTGAAGTAAGCTTGAAGCTTCTGATCCTTGAACACATAGCCGCGGTTGGCATAGGGAAGATTGCGCAGAATACGCGCACTGCTCAGGCCCTCAGCATCTTTATCATCCACTTTGTTGGGAGCATTGTTCCAACCACGAGGATCGAGCACCAAGGCATTGCGGTCGTAGAAACGACCAAGCTTGAAATTTTCTTCGGGGTAGAAGAGGATGGCATCGCCTGAGTTGATGCTGAAGTTGCTCGAAGGACGGAAGTTCTGCTTGTGCCATTCCACCGTTGCATTGCGGAGAGAAAATTCATAATACTTCATTTCAGAATCATCTGGGCGCACATATTTGTGTACTTTCCCTTTACCCTCAGTCACGGTCCATGCGGCTCCATCCCAAAGCCCGTCGTCAAAGAGGAAGAACTGCTTCGCCGTGTTCTTGGCCTGGATGCGGAGGGTGAAGTCATCAATCTGATGATTGGCCCAACGCATGGCAGGCAAAAGCCAATAGGGAACCTCGAAAGTGCTGTAAACGCCGACAGACATTTGGAAGCGGTAGGTGTGGTGGACAACGTTTTTGCCAGCTTTGAAATTGGCTTTGAACAGATAGGCCATCGAACAGTAGATGTCCTCCTTTGTCTTTTTGTTGATAAGGTTGTTGCCCCAATCCTCCTCGTCTGCGTTGTCAGAATTGGGCTGTCGCCACTCCTGCATGTTGAGCGGCTTAAAGTCGGTGGAAGTTTCCTCCGAACCTGCACGCACAAGGCAAGTGCTGTAAGTGAGCGATTGCCCATTCATGGTGACAGTAAAGTTCTGGATGTTAGGATGTCCTTTCTTGCCTAAGAGATTCTCTCCCGAATTGTAAGGAGCTTGAGCCTCGAAGCCCATATCCACCACCTTGGCATTTCCACGGTTGGTAAATTCATAGAGAACATCAACCGATGCAAAGCCATCGTCGCAGATGCTGATGGTAAGCACCTCCTTGGTCACAGCCACGTCCGTTTCATGGACAGGCACAATCTGATTGCCATTCACGAAAAACACGCCATCATTGGCGCTTGCCATCAAGGCGACGAGCCACATCAGCCCAGTAGTAAGTAGTTTCATATTCATATCATTGTTTTGTTTTTTAGGTGGCAAAGATAATCATTTGGAAGAAGATGTACGAAATGAAAAGTGAGAAAATGCTCATTCCCACGTTATTTTCTGCACAATCTGCCCCGGATCGCCTACTATCAGGGTGAGAGTATGTTGTTTCTTCGTGCCATCGATGGGCAGACGGAAGGTGAACTCTTTGCGGTTTTCCAGCACCTGTAATTTCCAAGGTGCCGACCACTCGACAATGGAGTTCTCGCACACCTGGGGGTCTTGACCGTCAATGCTGACACCAAAACGATTGCTACGGTCAGTAGCTATTGGCCACATGGGGAGAACCGAGACACAGAGACGAATTTCTGTACGTGACCCAGCTGATGCAGATGGCACAGAGGAAAGTTCAAAAGGAATGTCGATGTGGGAAGAAGTCAAACTGCGAGGGTCTTGCTGAGGGTCGAGCGGTTGCCCCATTTGCAGACCAACCCAGTCGGTGCCCACCCCTTCGAGCAAACGGAACGGATGTGCTGGCTTGAGTGTGGAAAGAGAAAATTTGTGAGCATACTCCACACGCTGCTGAGAAGCAGGCAAGCGATAGGCCTCAGTAGGTTCTGTCACCAATTCGGGCATTTCTTGATATTTGGCACAGAAGCCGGGAGGAATCTCCGAAATCATCCGATTCCACTTTCCGCCAAGCTGTGCATTGTATTCTTTCAGTAAGCACTGCAAACTGTCGTAGGCAGCCACGGCTTCGGCAGCATCGTCCGCACTGCCTGTTTCATGGTTGCGCTGCGCCATGAGGAACTTGCGGTTCATCTGATAGGCCGATTTGACACTATAGCCAAGCAGTTCGAAGAAGGAGGGGCGTTGCTCTGCCAGGAGCTGTTGGGCAATGTCCTCCACTTGGTCAGAGATGCGTTGGTAGTCGGCCAATCGACGCTGGGCGGAACCTGTAGCAAAAGAGAAGTCTGAGTCGTGCAGACGATTATTCTCCTCACTGTCCCACTCCATTTCGTAGCCCATATATTCAGGTTTTCGGTCCCAAGCCAAACGGTAATAAGTATCGAGAATGCTCTGGAAGGCATTCTCATACTGTGCTCCATAAAGGGAAGCAAGCCATTTGGCTTGGTAGCGATTGGCATTTTCGTAGGTGAATGTGTGGAAGTTCCATGCCATGTCGAAGAAGTGCTGCATTTCCATCTCCATGGGTTTGATGTCACCAACATTCAACAGCCAGTAGCGGTCGGCTCCCGCATCGTAAGCTTTCTTCAGCTCCTCATACATGAGCATTGGAGCGGTGGTGGCCAACCAAATGTTGTCATGGGGAGTGCCCAGATAGCTGAGATGGTAGTACACGCCACTGCCTCCTGCTCGTCGCCGTTCTGTGGGGTTAGACACACGTTTCATGTAGCCATAATTATCGTCAGGCCACACAAGGGTGATGTCCTCTGGTACACGCAGCCCGGCATCGTAAATATCGAGCGTTTCCTTGTAGGGAACAAAGATTTGAGGAATCGTGCTGGCGGCCTTCCGTTTGTGGGTTTCAAGAATCTGACGCTGGTCGGCAAAGACGGCTTCCAAGGTCTTTGCGCGCACTTTGGGGTCGGAAGAACCCTTCATTGCTTCATCGTGCAATCCACGCATACCCATGGCGTAGATGTTGTCGTACTGAGCGGTTTCTTTGATGCGGTTGTCCAATTTCTTCCAGATGGTCTGCTTGTTGGTCAGATAGTTCCACTCTCCATCCCGCTCTTTGTCCCATTCTGAGGGAGCTGCATTGTTGAACAGCAGGGGTTCGCAATGGCTGGTCGTAATCATGATGCCCCACTCTGCTGCCACTCGCTGACTTTCGGAATGGGAATAGAAGGCCCCCGTACAGACATGCATAGCCGGAGCCAGCATGTTGGCTCTCAGCCGAAGGAGAAGTTCGCACACCTTATCGTAAGTCTTAGGGCCAATGTCGCCCAGCTCTTTTTCGAAATTCTCCGCAGCCCAAGTCTTCATTCCCCAATCCTCGTCGTTGATGAAGATGCCCCGATACTTGATGGTGGGGGATGAAGACGTATAGTTCTCCTCGTAATGAAGTTCATTCTTTTTCTTTACAGGCACATCAGCCCACCAATACCACGGATTGACGCCAATGCGCTCGCTCACATGCATGGCGCCGTATGCCACGCCCCGTGGGTCACTGCCAATGATGACGAGGCGATCACCTTGGGTCACTATTTTGTAGCGCTCCCAAGCTCCTTGCAATTCATCAGCCTTCACACCAAAAAGAGCAGCCTTATCAAGCGTGGTAAGGATAACTACCGATCCTTCGCTCACCTGCCCCACCACCTCTGGTGCCACACCCACCACACGCTCAATGTCAGCACTTAACACACTCGCCACTTTCTTCACCAAGGGTGCATCGGCGGAATCCACCACAATGCGGCAGTTCTTCAGATCGATAGCCCTTGCTGTCAGCAGAGCTGTGCTAAAGGACAGAAACAACAAGAATCGCAGCAGACACATGGGTCGCTTACTTTGATGGAAATAAGATATCATATAGATTTTCGGATTGATTACTTCCGCAAATTTAGCATAAATTCTTTTCATTCACGCTCCCCACACGGCACTTTTTCCATATTTCGCCACGCTTTTTCCCTCTTTCGTTGATTCTTCACAAAAAAAAGTGTACTTTTGCACAGAAGATTGAAAGGTCAAGTTAAAAGATTAAAGAAAGATAGACAAATGAGAATGAACTTAAAAGCAAGACTTTTCTGTAGTCTGCTGACAGGACTTATTATTTGTGCTAAGGTATGGGGCATGCCCGCCAAGGGCATCCCCTTCACGGTGATCAACAGCGATGGCACAAAATTGACACTGGTGCTGAGGGGAGACGAGGCTTTCCACTTCCACACCACCCTCGACGGTACACCTGCCATTCAGGACGAGCATGGTGATTGGCTACTGAAGCCCGAACTGGCCGACTCTATGCTGACAAAGTGGAAGGAACGCAGCTACAGGAGAAACGCAAAACGTCTTGACCGCAACATGAAACGAACTGCCAGGAAGGCTTTCGGCTCACCCTCAAACTTCGTAGGGGAGAAAACAGGCATTGTGCTGCTGGTCGATTTTCCCAACCTAAGCATGAAGAGCACTCACACGCGCAACACTTTCGAGCGCATGTTCAACGAGAAAGGGTACCACGACAATTACCACTACGGTTCCGTGCATGACTATTTCCACGACCAATCCTACGGTCAACTGAACATCACTTTCGATGTCTATGGTCCTATAACAGCATCCAAAGACTACACCTACTATGGTGCCAACGACAAGGAAGGCTACGACAAGTACACGGCCACACTGGCTGCCGAAGTGTGTAAACTGGCAGACGAACAGTTCGACATCGACTGGGGCAATTACGACTGGGACAATGATGGAGAGGGGGAACAAATATACATCATTT